>Ga0210003_1000236_pt1 | contig 48953 bp, 69 predicted proteins | sample LantaG_FD_182804 | JGI IMG/M metagenome (GOLD analysis project Ga0210003, IMG submission 182804) | Deep subsurface microbial communities from Baltic Sea to uncover new lineages of life (NeLLi) - Landsort_02402 metaG (SPAdes) (version 2) | ecosystem: Environmental > Aquatic > Marine > Oceanic >... | reverse complement strand
GCTCTTACCGAGCGTAGCGTAGCATAAATGCCATCCGTAAATCTCACTATAAGAGACTTGACGAGGATAAAGAAAGGACTCGTTAGAGAGATAGTAGCCGCAGAGAAACGCGGTGTGAAATTAGCAGCTATCGAAGGCTCGGAATGGATAAAGGAAGCCGTCTTTGAAGGGCAGAAATACGTAGGACATACCCTCTATCCAGATGTAACGTCACGCACAAAAGAATTAAAAGCGCAACGAGGCAAAGAGAAAGTCGGCATAGATACCGGCAACCTCAAAAACTCATTTGATGCAGAGACCAGAGAGGGCGGCTTAGTTGGAGTGATTACGGGTGGCGGACCCGGGTATGATAGATTTTTAAATCGTTGGCGGATAGACGAGCTGTTCATTGCCGAGCACAGTAACGAATCGCAGGAGATAATCAAACGTGAAGTTAGGCGGGTACTGTAATGGATGGGATAAGAACGCCTATTAAACGGCTTGGGGGTGCTCGCCCTGGGCGGAATGTGGGACTCACTATCAGAATACCAAAACGATGTGCGGAGAAACTCAAAACAATAGTGCAAGATACAGATAAAACCTGCTCGGAAGTCGTTCACGAACTTGTTATTAAAGGATTGCCGAAAGAGACATGAGTGAAGATCCTTCTAAAATCAATAAGAAAGAAGTGGTTGTCGGCACCCGGATTACGGACGAAGAAGATCACTATATAGACGAGATAGCTGCCAAAACGGGTAAGTCGAGATCGGCTATAACACGAGAGGCTATCATAAAAAGTTTTCGAGAAGAATCCGAAACGGAAGAATCAACAGAATTGTAAACGTCCGCTTTATATTAGTTTTGGTGTTATTTAGTAACATCCTATGCCGTATAAGACGAATGCAGACTTACCTGAATCTGTCAGGGGGAATTTACCAGCGGGTGCACAGACCATTTTTAGAAAGGCTTTCAACTCAGCATATAAGCAGTATGGCAGTGACGACGAAGCACGTCTGAATAAAGTCGCATGGAGCGCAGTCAAAAACGTCTATGAGAAAGAAGAAGACGGTACGTGGAAACTTAAGAAAAGCGCGAGTGCCGTTTCATCAGTGTTTCGGTCAGAAGGTTACTCGGCTATCTCGCGGTGGATCCCGGTGGCGCGAGTCGGTCAGGAAGTACACTCGATAAACGGTGATGGTGGAGAAGACAACGTATTCTATCCGACCGCAGAAGCGTTTGAAGACGCAGTTGATACCTGGGCTGGTGGCGACCTCACAAAAAACCACGAAGAACTGATAGCAAGCAACCAGATTTTAGATGCGAAATTCGAGTCTCCGCTTCTATACCTCAAAGTGACACAGGAAGCTGAAGAGATATTGCTTGCCGAGGGCGTTAGTGGCCGCAGCGTAGAACTCATCTTACTCAAAACCGAAGGAAAGTTACTCACAAAATTTGCAGGGTCCGGGCTCTCTGTATTATACCCACCCAAGAATCCCGCGTGTACGCCAGAGATGGGTTGCAGCGGCACTGCTGCGGCGGATTCGGCAATCGAAGAAACAAAACCAGTTTACGACATGGCGGTTCTAAACAACAAAGGAGCGCGCATAAAAATCAAAGTGGTATATCTATACCTCTCGAAAGAGGAACAAGCGGACGAAGATGCAGTAAAGAAGTATTTATCCCGAGAGAACTACGTTTTTGATGAATATTTCGGGGGCACAATATTCTTCTACAAACACGATGAGAAGTTGAAGATTGGGGATGAGTTACCAGCATATAAGGAGATTGAGCATACGGTTACTATCATTGTTTCCACATCGGAAGACGGTAAAGTATCACACGGCATTAAATTCCATAGTTCACACAACACTTCAGGAGGTGATATAGAACGAATGGGAGCAGAAGAAGAAAATCCGCCTGTCACTGGCACATTAACGACAGAGCAGGTGGACGTATTAATCGCCTCGGCAGTCGCAACGAAGGAGACGGAGTTGAACGCGCTGCATCAAAAGGCGATAGAGGAAAAGGAAGAGGAACTGAAGAAGTTCAAAGAAGATCAGATCAAAGAAGTCGAAGAGAAGGTAAAGGACGCTGAGACACGGGCTGCGTTGCTTGAGCAGATAAAGCAACAGAATAAACCTACCGATGAAGTTCTGGCGAAACTTGTAGAACTACCGACAGCATCCTTGGAAGTCTTTAGCCAACTGGAGCAAACTCTGGGCGGCGAGCAGGCAGGGATCAGCTCTGGAACAGAAGCCTCTCAAGAAGAGGGAGAGTACAAAGGTGCGGGTGTAGGCAACTTCGCCGCAACCGGGAAGTGGGAGTGAGATAAAGACAAATGACAGGAGAATATGGATATAAGGATAACGTAGCTGCGATATTGCTTGGCGGACAGACGCCACCGATAATACAGAAGGTGAACCTCGGCACGATAGCGAACTGTTATGCAGGACGATTATTGACGTTGGAGGACACCGATTACGACCGGAAAGTATGCACAGGCGTTTTGCCACCCACGGGCTGGCTCGGATATGAACATTGCGCCCCTCAGTATCGGCCTGCTGCAATAGATACGATATACGTAGTTGACGACAAGGCGCCGGAATACAAGGGTGGTGGCTTCGTCGTGAAAGGTCAACTGGCAAAGGGCTGTTCGGTTGCGAAGGGACAGTTAGTAGCGAACTGGGCAGACGGACAGGTGATCGGGCCGGTAGTGCCGGCGGCAAATGGGATGCTATTAGGAATTCCATTCGGCCCAAACGATAACTCAGAACTGACAACGTACATAGAGCTACCTGTGGATATGGCAATTATGCAAGCGTTCTTGGACGTTGTTACAGTAGACGCCGGCGAGACGATTGATGTCGGACTACTCAGTTCAGAAGGGGGCGGTGATGCAAACGGGCTAATAGCAGCGGCTTCGGTAGCAACTGCAGGTAAAGTCATCCCGAAAGTAACCGTAACCACGGGGTCAAACGAGGTGTATCTTGCCTCTTGCACAATCGGCGCATTGTTAGCAGACACGTTCACTGCGGGTACTGATGCCGCAACGGATGTCGGTACTTTTGAACCATTAGTTCACGTATGCGACGGCACGGCAAAGACGGTCAGTTACACAGGTTCAGCAGGCTCAGACACGGCAGCGGGATGGATATACTTAGCGTTATTGCACGAGAATCTAAGGGTGATTGGACAGGCAGAGCAGACCGTGGACGCAACGGCGGCAGCGGCAAACTTGGCGGTATTGAGCAAGATATAAAAGGAGGTAAAAAGAAAACAAAATGGCAGATACAGTTTTACAGCGGGCTTCCAAGATGCTTGATGCTGACATGGTAGAACCGCTAAGAAGGATGTTAATAGGCAGACAACTGATTGCAGAGAATACAAAATTACGGGGCGTCGGCAAGTATGCGGTAGACATCGACACAATCACGGAGATGAGTGAGGGTCAGATCACCTACAACCTGGACGAAGTAGGCAAATCGGCCGATATGATTCAGGTGACGACTGCAAGAAAGCAAGTTCCGATTTTGCATAAGAGTTTCACCGTACCACGTCAGGAATACCTCGCATTCAAGAGCGAAGGGAAGGCATTAGACGCAGCGGGCGCGACCAGTGCTGCTTATGTTGTGGGAAAGCAAGAAGACGCGATGATCATCAACGGTTGGAAACCAGACGGGACTAATTACGAAGTTAAAGGCCTCTATCAGGCCGCAGGAACAACGGCAACAGGCGCAACGTTCGCAACAGCAGGAAACGGTATTGTATCCGCGCAAAAAGGCATCTCAGCATTGGAGGACCTTGGTGTAAGCGGACCATATCATCTGTTGCTGCATAAGGATCAAGCGGCAGAGCTACGCGGTAGTGTGCTGACAAGCGGTGGCCGAGAGCAAAAAGAAGTCTTAGAGATGCTAAACCTCGACAATCCTAACATGCGTGAAGGGAGGATATGGCAATGCCACGACATGACCGCAGCTAACGCTCTCTTAATCCCGGTTGACCCGGCACGAGTGTACTTCGAGCTTGTCAATCCCGTGCAAATTCACACGGCGCTTGGCGAGGATTCCAAGAACCCAGACACCAGTCCGCTCTATGGACACGTATGGGAAGTAATGGTCCCAGTGATCAAGCAGACGACAGCGATCTGTAAGATTGGGAGCATATAAGGAGAAAACGCTAAAAGTAACAACAGGTAACATTCCGTAGCAAAGGTTTATATTGAGCGAAGTGTTAGCTAAACTATGTACGAACTGGATATATCGGACTATGCAGTAAGCCAGCCAAAAGGCACTCCGGGCGGTAAGGCCAGCAGAGGAACTCCATACAACGTTAGAGAACGGCTTCGGGATCTTCTGCTACACCCCGCGTTACAACTCACAGGAGCGGACATATACGCACGACTCCCGTTAGTGGCTAAGATAGTCGAATCCAAAGAGAAAACAGTCGAGCTTGATAAGGGAGAGCTCTCAGTCATCAAAACGAGCTTCGAGACTTTGCGAGGGTTCAGTGCCACGGACGCACCACTCATTACGAGGGTTTTCGATCTATTCAAAGAAATCAAATCTGATGAGGACACTGAGGCCGCTGCTGATGCAGAGAAAACCAAAGAATGAAGATATACAAAAAACCAAAACAATGGGGCGGTGTTGTTATACACCGTCCCTCTATATTTTTGCTAATCGGATTTTGAGAGAGTGAGAGTATAAATGTCGTTAATCTCAGGCACATATTCAGACGGGGACAGTGTAAAACGATTCATAGATACTGATCTCTACGATGCCAGTACGCTTTCGGCAGACATAGCAGCTCAGGCAGATTTAGCACGTGATGAGGTGAATACGTTCATTGGACGCGAAGCGAACTTCACGACAACCGAGCTGGCCGAGGTGAAGAATAAAGGAATTGTATTAGCAGCCTCCCGGCTCACAGCGTATTTTATGGAACTCAGGCGGCAAGAACGCCAGGGCCGAATAGCTGAGGATACGAAGATAGACCGCGACGATGCTTTCAAAACGCTCGAACGCTGGATGCTGAACAACGGCTTAACACCCCCTTCACGTAAGGCGGGCACGTCAAACGTACCGCGTGAGATATTAGCAGTCTATACCGGGGAGGAATATTCGATAGGAGGCCGCTTATGAAATTCATACCGATTTTCGCAGGCATACAAACGATTCTCAGTGCGGATGCAGACACAAAAGACATAATAAAACTATACCGGAAGTACACTTTTGAACCAGGCATCAACAAAACACCCTTCTGTCTCTTCGCTAAAGGGCTTACGGTCGGAGCGTTCAAAGGTATAGGCACGACAAAACAGTTATGGGACGGAGAAGTGACGGTGATGTTCCTCGGTGAATCTTATGAGAATCTGACACGCCACGACGCTGTAGCCACCGTATTAGATGCGTTACAGCATAACGCCTATCAAGCACTTGCCGGTGACGTAACCTTAAGCGGCTCGGTAAAAACGAGTAAGATAGATAAAATCGAGAGTGTAGCGCTTCGTAACTATCAGGGCACATTTGAATACTTCGGGCATCAGATGAAACTATCTGTGGTTCAGTATGATTAGGAATGTAAACGTCCTGTTTAAAACGTTTTTTTGCGTTAGGATACATAAAAGGAGGAAAAAAATAGAAAATGGCTAAAATGCCCATTGTGGGTACGAAGAGTATAGAATATGTGGAGGAGGCTACTTTCGGCACCATACCGGATAATCCAACTTTACGATGGCTTGGGCTGGTAAATCCGTTCAGTCCAGCAATAAAGAAAACGTTTGAAGAGATAAGATACCTTGGTGATGCGGAAGATACGAATACACTCGTCAATATGCGGAATCTGCAAGTCGGGGGCGAACTCAGCGCACCGTTCACATACAAACCGCAAGACTGGGATTTTGTAGAATTCGTCACGGGGGTGCCAGATGGATTGTCGGACACAATCAAATCAATATCAATGGTGCAGGGAATTGAAGTAAGCGATGTGATGAACTATACTACATATAAAGGTGCAGTATGTCCTAAATGGTCACTATCGCTGCCTAAGTTCGGCATCGCAACCGTTGATGTGGATATGTTAGTAGGTGACGTTGCAGACCCAACAACAACCGACCCGGCAGGTACGGGTTCACACGCAGGCGAAGCAACTGGCGATCCGTTCTTATGGTCCGACATAACGGATATGAGGATGGATGCAAACGATCCGCCGACAACAGAGATAGCACATAATGTAGGCGACCTGAAATTAGAGATAACAAATGATATAGAATTGCCAAAGGACGTCGATTCCACAATGTGGACAAAGGCGGCTGGGCACGTAGTCAAGAATAGGTCAATCTCCTTATCTGCGGAAATGACGTGGACGGACCTGACCTTCTACGATCTGGTAAAGAACTCGACAAAGCAGAACTTCAGATTTACACTTGGCGAGAGGATTTTCATGGTCAAAGGATTGATATGGCCAGAATGGAATCCTGAGATAAGTCCGGACGACTTCTTTGGAGAGGAAGTCACGGCAATAACGGATCAGCCGGATTTGGTAATTGCACGGTTTATGGGTGGTGCAGTCGCAGACGACGGCACGGTTTTGACAACCGAAACCACTGGAGCAAATAATAATACCGTAAACGATATGACGCTTTTACCGGCAACCCCAGCAGAGGACGACGCGTATTACTTCGGCGAGAGCGAGAAATTCAGTACGCTTGAGCTCAATATCGGCACGGCCGGGGTTGGGACGTGGACTATTACCTGGGAATACTGGGACGGTACTGCATGGACGACCTGCGTAGGAATATCCGATTTGACCACGGGATTCACAGCAGCAGCCGGGTGGCACAAAGTCACGCATACACAGCAAGCGGATTGGGCGAAAACCACCGTTAACAGTATAGAAGCTTTCTGGATTAGAGGTCGAGTAAGCGCATACACAGCCGTAACGACACAGCCGAAAGGAACTCAGAGCTGGGTGTACGATTTGACAATCGCCAGAGACATGCTTGGCGCAGTCGCAGATGATGGCACGGTTTTTACTGGTGAAACCAGTGCGGCAAACAATGTTACCGTAACGGACATGACTCTTTTACCGGCGACACCAGCAGTTAACGACGCTTATTACTTCGGCTATAGCGAGACATTCGATACTTTACAACTGAATATCGGCACGGCGGGCGTTGGGACGTGGACAATCACTTGGGAATATTACAACGGCAGCACATGGGTAGCGTGTGTAGGCATATCAGACGGATCTACCGGGTTCACAGTCGCAGGTTGGCAGACAATCACGCATACCGTACAGACAGATTGGGCAGCGACAACGATAGATAGCATAGTGGCGTATTGGATACGGGGTCGAGTAAGCGCATATACGGATATAACGACACAGCCGAAAGGAACTCAGAGCTGGGTGTACGAATGAGAAAAGTCACTATAGACGAAGCGGAATATGAAATGAGGGGTATGCGGGAGATTACACATCGAGCATGTAGACGTGTGGAACTTCTGATACCCACGCTCTTCTTTGATTCGTTGGATATGGAGAAAATCATCGGCGACAAGGCAGATGAAGGCATAGACGAAAAGAGAATCTTCGCGCAACTACTTTCGAGCCCTGAAAAGCTGGCGGAATTCATACAGATGACTGAATTTGACGATGCGATAAAGAACATCATGGCGGTGATGCTTACGACTGACCTGGACTACGAGGAACTCACGGATTTGCCGCAGATGACGCTCATGGATCTCATCAAAGAATCCAAAAAGGAGATAGGCAGTTACGAGGATTTTACCGCTGGCTTGGGTATCAATATCGAATCGAACATAAGCTCGATACTGGGGACGATGACCGAGATCCAGAAGGCATAAAACACGTTTTACCGAAGAAAGCCGCCGATTTCGCACTTGAAATAGTCAGGGGGTTGAAAGGAAAAAAGAGCACATACGACCACAGAATCGCAGACTATAACGTGATGCGTGAGATGCGATGGACAAAAGCGGACTTGGACAGCACACCGGAATGTGACGTGCAGAGCGTGATGTTCATAACCAACCGGATAAATATTCAAGCCAAATTAAAAAGCAAGAAAGGAGGGAGGGGAAACGATAAAAAAGAGAGGTAAGATAGGTTTTGAAGTTTCTGGAGAACGGATAGAAGTAGATATAACGTTAGAAGACGGATCGTGGGGCATACGGCACGAGGACATAACAGTGACAGGGAGGACACGCGCAGAGTGTATCAACGCTTTTAAAACAGAATTAGAGAAGAAAGCCACGAAACGGCTAAAGCGGTCAAAAGGAAGAAAAAGGCGACTCTAACATGGAGGTAGAGGAATACTTCAGAGATATAAGAGATTCGATTAAAACCCTACGGGAGGATATATCAGACCTAAAAGAGACTACAAGCAGCATGACTACAGACGTGAGCTGGATAAAGGAAACTCTGGGCAACGGCAAAGGGACGTTCAAAGACCACGAAAAACGTATCCGGCATTTGGAATGGAGAGTTGTTGCTATTATTGTCGCGCTGGGTGCATCTGGTTATGGTACTCTACGCATTCTGTTCTTCTGAGGGGGTAAAAACAACAAATCCTATGATTAGAAAAAAGAAAAAAGAAAAAAAGGATTATTTGGCCGTTTTGGAAAGCTACATGGAGGCGTGGAAAGCGGGCAACTTCGCAGAGATGGTAGAATATACTCAGCTTACATGGCGAGGATATCAGAAAGATCCTGAGAGGGCTTTACAAATGTTTCAGTTGTCAATTACGGAGAAGTTAGAATACTATGAGCGGAAAACGGCAAAAAGCATCAGTCCCGTCTCGAAAGACGTAAAGATATATGTAGAATATCATACGCCAAGAGGAGAGCCAGTGAAGCGAACGTTAGTAGCACGAGTAATCTGCGAGAAGGCACCTTTAGTTCCCTCTGAGAAGGGTACGTGGGGCGTTAACCCTATTTCGTTATTCACACCAAGGAGGTAAGGATCTGTGGTGTTTGGTCTCGGCGGCGGAAAAGACATAGTTGAAATACTGATTAAGGCGAAAGACCAGACAGCAGCAGCGTTCCGAACGGTCGAAGGCAGCATGGGCAGGCTGGAAGCTTCGGCAGCCCGTGTACGCAGCGGCGTTAATAAAGTAGCCAAAGCCACGGCGCTTATCGGAGGAGCGGCAACCATCGCCGCTATAGGATTGAGCACGAAAGTATTCATGGGCTTCGAGCAGTCAATCGCTAATACGGCTTCTGTATCCGGAGCGACCGGAGAAGCACTTAAGAAGCTGGAAGATGCGGCTCGTGAGATGGGTAAGACCACTGCGTTTTCAGCGTCACAGGCCGCAGACGCCATGTACTACCTCGGCAGTGCGGGTTATGATACCGAGCAGATTATCGGCTCGCTTAACGGCGTCATGCTACTGGCCGGTGCTACGCAAGCGGATCTCGCATACACTTCTGAAACCGTTGTCTCGACGCTAAATGCGTTCGGTATGGCTGCTGAGGAGAGTGACCGTGTGGCTAATACGTTCGCTGCCACTATAGCCGGCTCGCAGGCTAATATAGAAAAACTATCGACTTCGATGAGTTATGTTGGTCCGATAGCGCACGAGCTCGGGTGGAATATAGAGCAGACTTCCGCTGCGTTAGGTCAACTTTATAATGCAGGGTATGATGGTTCAATGGCCGGTACAATCCTGAGAGGGGCCATGACCCAGTTATTGAATCCCACTGCGAAGGTCGCGGATACGCTTGCGAAATACGGTTTGACTGTAGAAGACATCAACCCAAAGACGCATAGCTTAAGTGAGCTAATCGCAACGTTAAGCGATGTCGGCCTTGAGAGTGCGGACACTATGGCGATTTTCGGTCAACGTGCAGGTCCCGGTATGATGACCTTGCTCGGCAAAGGGAGTGAGGCTCTGGATGAACTTACCGGCAAAATAACAGGTACAAATGCAGCGGCGGAGATGTATGAAACGCAGATGGATACGCTCAAGGGTACTATAGCGATACTAAAATCCGCTCTGGAAGAGGTGGGTATCGTAATCGGGAAAACGGTTGCGCCGTACCTCGCAGAACTCGCTAATAAGGTCAAAGACAACTTACCACCACTAATGGCGTTTCTTTCAAAGCTCAAAGACGAGTTACAACCCTCTTTCGAGAGTTTGAAGAATATCATATCGAGTTTGAAGAACATCCTCAAAACGCTCTTTGTCTCTGAGGATGGCGATAGAGTGGGTAAATTCGCCGCTGCGGTAAATAAACTCATGGGCTTCGTCGAGAAGCTGTTTGCATTCATCGAAAAACACCCGGCACTTGTCGAGTTCGCGGTTAAGATCGGCGCATTGGTTATTGCTATCAGTTACGCCATCCCCGTTATACAGGGGTTGATAGCCACGTTTGCGGCGGTGAAAACTGCTATTATGGCGTTAAGCGTTTTTATGGCGGCAAACCCTATGGTACTGGCATTGATGGCGATTGTCGCGGCCATTGCATTGCTCTATATGGCATGGACGAACAACTGGGGCGGCATACAAGACAAAGTGAAGGCAGTTGTCGCATTCTTGACACCTGCATTTGAATTGATCAAAGGCAAGTTAAAAGCAGTGAAGGACTACCTGCCTTTATTACTTGGTCCTATCGGATTAGTCTATACAGCATTCAAGAACTGGGATAAGATTAAAGAGACCGTTACCGGACTTGCAGACACCGTTAAGGATAAGTTCTCTGCAATGAAGGATAAGATAAGCGATTTCACTCGTAAAGTGCAAGATAAGTTAGGTCTAACGAAGAAAGAGATGCTGGTTATGGCTTCGCCCGCCGGACCTATTGTAGCACTGAAGAAAGCTTGGGACTCGAATTTCATGGGAATTCAGGATAAGACCCGTGCCGTGATGGATACCGTTAAAGAGAAGATAGGCAGTGCTATCTCTACCATAAAAAGCAAGGTAGACGAACTTGCCGACTTGCCTGGAAAAGCGTATAAATGGGGGGAAAAACTTATACAGTCGTTTATAGACGGCATCGCCGCAAAGATCGCTGAGCTTAAAGCTAAAATAACCGAAGTCGCAGACTTAATAATGGGTTATATCGGGATTACATCTCCCGCAAAGCTCGGACCGCTCAGAAATCTGGAAAAATGGGGTCCAAATCTCGTCAAGACCTTCTCAAAAGGCATCGAGGCCGCTCTCCCGAAACTCAATCTTACTTTAGGTAATATCGCTGCACCCACTACGATTATGGGTGGTAGTGCAACAGGCGCGAGCACTAAGACTATCACAAATTACTTTTCCTTCGGTTCTGTTGATAGCAAAGAGCGGGCAGACTACATAATTCGAGAAATAGAAAAAAAGCTCAAAACGCCTGGTGTGTTATAATGGCAACAGGCATCTCTGAACGAGGAGTGTACGTAGAATGCGAATGCGGGCGGCTGTTCCTGCAACGAAACTACGAGAAGCGGTGCTGGATTTGTCAAATAGAAGAAGAACTGAGATTAAGTAGTAAATAATTCTACATCGCTAATAATTAAAGTAGTAAAGTATTTTTTCGGTATTTGAGGGAATAAAGATATACCTATTTAACGTCAACTATTTTACCTATTTTTAGCCGTTATATTGCCAACCATAAAGCTTTTATAGTCACGCATACATGATATTAGAGAGGGACGGAAATGAAAAAAATATTTGGCATCACGGTGCTGATAGCGGTTCTTGTAGCGGTGGCATTTTCAGGCTGTCTTGAAGAAACGCCCACTGCAACGCCAACCCCCACACCAGCAGCTACGTCAGTACCGACAGCAGTACCGACAGCTATTCCAACTCCTACACCAGCAGAAGAGACAACTATATCAACGGATATTTACATCAGCGATGAAATGGCTATGCATCTAATCAAATCCGTACTGATGGATAACGGACTTCGGGGTATTAATGCACAGGTCGCTGATGGCAGAAATAAAGGCGGAGTAAAAGTTTTAATAATGAGCTATGAATCAACAGTCTCAACAGCAGACGATTTGGCGGAAGAAACAGGATTCATCCTTGGTGCTTATTTGGGAGCGATAAACGAGGGGTGGGATGTTGATGAGCTTAGTGTAGTTGTAGGCGATAGGGAAGGTACTGCTGTTGGAATGTGGTATTGCTCTGAAGAATGGACTGACGACTATCTAAACGGAAAAATATCAGAGACAGAACTTTTGTTAAAAGTTTTTAGCACCATGACGACGCTGTGATATTTTTTCTTTCTCTCTTTTTTCGTTGAGTTCTGGAAAGAGTAAACTATTTATATAACTTAAAACCGAAAAGCTTATATACTCATAATAGTAATAGTAATAGTAATGAAACTAATATGTCACCACTGCGGGCATGAGTGGGACTATAAGGGAAAGGCTAAAGTTTATGCTACCTGTCCCGATTGTAGGCGCGCAGTGAAAATCGAAAAAGCACGGGTGGGAGAGGCAGCCGGACAAGCTATCTAAATAAAGTAGGAGACAAAAGAAATGAAAGCGGGAGGAGAGACGACCTCCTCCTATTATAAAGAGGAGGTCGAAGTACTTAAAGGTGGTAGAATCGGCGGTCTGAACAATACAGAGGAGCTGGCCGCAGAACTGAATCGCAGAATAGAGAACCATGCACGGGATCCTGAATTTGTGCAGGTGTGCTCTGAATTGAAACGGGATTTAGCGTGGGTGCCTAAAATGTCGTGCAGACTGCCGATATTGAGCGCGCTATACGATTTTACGGTGCTCGTGATGGCGAACGCTGAGGAGGTAGCGTAAGCAAAATGCCAGAAAGCTATAAGGTAAGGATAACAGGGACACGCCCGCTATTGATGCATTCGTGTAACTCAATGCTGGAGGAGGCAAATAATAAGACAACAAGGAAAAAGGAATACGATCCCAAAGTAGATGCGGAAAAGGCACTCTATAAAGATAAGGATGGCAATATTGTAGTGCCTTCTTTCTGTTTGCTTTCCTGCCTGCGTGAATCTGCAAAGAACTTCCAAGTTCCGGGCAAGGGTAAGAAGACCTTCAAGAACTTCATCTACGCAGGCATACAAATAGAGCCGGTAGAGATCCCACTTATAACTGAGGATAGTTATGAGATAGACCTGAAACCAGTAGTGGTGAACCGTAGTAGGATTATAAGGGCACGACCACGTTTCGATGAGTGGACGCTGGAGTTTATGATAGAGATAACAGACCCGATAATATCGCCTGAGAACCTGAAGCAAATACTCAAAGACGCAGGCAAGTACAACGGATTGCTGGACTTCAGACCGCTATACGGACTGTTTACGCTGGAATCGTTTGAGGAGATAGAAGAACTGGAGGAGAAAGTATAACGCTCATCTGTTATCAGATGTGTAAGGTGTGGTAAGTTTTGGTGGGGTACGATCTGGTGGGGTGTGATTAGGTGTGGTGCGGTACGATTTGGCGAGGCAAGGCATGGAAAGAAACGAGATACATAAAACAAACCTGGAAGAGGCAGTCGGACAATTTCTGGATAAGCGAGGGGTGAACTATACCCCTCAATATCCAGTTAGACTGAGCTATGTGATAGATTTTGCTTTAGTAGATCGGAAGATCGCGATAGAAGTGGACGGTACGCACTGGCATTCTGGTAAGAAGAAGCAAAAGAAGGATAGGTTTCGTGATTATATGCTTAAACGAACGGGATGGAGAACAATAAGGATAAAGGAGGCTGAAATAGATAACTTAGATAGTTTACTCTCATCAGTTATCTGATGTGTATGGTAGGGTTTGTTTAGGTTGTGTAAGGTCTGTTGGGGTGGGATCAGGTTCGATTTGGTCAAGTAAGGCCCGGCAAGGTACGGTGAGGTTCTATAACCTCACCTTTTCTTTTTTATTTGTAAACGTCCAGTTTAAAAGAATTTATGCTTTTTTTTCTCTATGCGTTTCTTTGCGTCGCTCGGAGGAAACAATCTCCACAATCCACCTGACGAGAGTTTTTCAATTACTGACGTTTTGGGGGACATAGCAACCTTCGATTATGAAATCGAGAACGATCAGCACAATAGAGATATTTTAGCAGCCAACTTGACGTCCGATTTTTGCATTTATAGGGAAGATGACGATATGGAAGTCTTCTCAGGTAAGATTGACCATGACGGCATAGAATATTTATCGAGACACAGAATCCGAGTTTCGGGCTTCTCATCAGAGATAGAGTTGTCAGATACACTTTTCAAGCATCTTCTGAGCGCGGACGCGGAAGCAGTAAGCAAAGTATTTGATCTTGACGCTTCCGGTCCTACCTTCACCGATTTCACTACAGAAGCAAACGAAGCGACTGTAAATGACGTCCTTCCGACTTGGGGTGCAGCAGGCGATATTCTGTATATCGGTCAAAATGAGACATTCGCGGCAGTAAAGGTTCGGTTCTCTACTGCAGGCGTGTATTCCGCTACGGTTGTCATTGAATACTGGGATGGCGCCTCTTGGGAAACTTTGGACTGCATAGACGACAGCAGGGGCTTCTCGAAGGCTGCCGGTAGTTACTTCGTCATCATTCCTTCAAAACCCGACGACTGGACGAAGACGACAATTAACAGCGAGGAGAAATACTGGATACGGTTCAGGCTCTCTGCATGGACTTCTACGACAACGGCGCCGAAACTCGATCAGATATGGATCGGTGATGTCGATCCTCTACGGGTGCAGTTTGACAATGTACCAGTAGACACTATCTTAGGATACGTCTTAGAAGGCACCGACTACTCGGAGGATTCAACAGACCAGTGTCCTTCAGACGCTATCCCAATGCGCGGAGAGTACGAATCGCTGCTAAGGTGGATCGCAGCAATAGCCAAAGCCTGCATCTGGACGGACGGAGACGACAATAAGCACTCTTACGAGTGGTGGATAGACGGCTCGAAGAAAGTACATTTCAAAACGCAAAGAGGCGATGATAAAAGTAGTGTCGAAGTAGATAGTAGACTCTCGGTGCTTAATAACAAGCAAGGATATAAAATCGCCAACAGAATCTACGGTGCAGGAAGCTATGACGGAATAAGTCAGAAGCGAGCGATTATAGAGGATTTGGCTTCGCAAGATAGTTACGGCCTCCGAGAGACTGTGCGTAAAGATCTCAGGTTCTCTCATGAGACATCACTGAAAGACCTCATAGAAACGCAGCTATCGGACATGAAGGCGCCGTTAAAAGAAGTCTCCTGCGTGATGGAAACTTCTGAGTTCTTAGGCGTCGTGGCATATTTTTATAACTTCCCCTACAGCTTCCCTCTCTATTTCCCACCTGACGTGCATAACCGCTTGAATGTCGGCGATACTATCGAAATCTATCAGCCAGAGTGGTCGGTAAACGACGGCGCGAGCGCGTTAAGCTATCGAGTGATGCGCGTAGTAATCGGCCCCTTGAACACGCAAATAGATTTAGGGATTCATCAGACGCACCTGGAGAACATCGCAGCCAACTTACAAAGGCAGAGCGATATTAACGATGTCTGGATGAGTGGTGCCACGGGCGTATATCCGGATTCGATTGAATTGTTAGCAACCGACGATACACCAGGCATTCACAGGATTTATATTTCTGAAAATATGGGGGTAATCAATAAAGCATATCTGCGTTATAAAACAGAACCGTGGACGAACGTACTCTTAATGAACGTATTGCCTGAAAACGAGTCACCTACGAAGATGTGGGCTAAAACAGGTTCTCAAGTTAGCGAAATATCCCCGGCAGGTTTTCTGCATCTTAACGACACTTCGGATACCGATTATATTTTTTATAGGCATTATTGTAAAGCGAAACGAGCTGACGGGTATGTAATCAAAGCCAAGGCAAAGGCCGTAAGCAACTCAAACGAATACCATTCCATCCATATTACAGGATTAGATTATGATGGGCCATCAGATAAGAGAGATTGGTGGCTTGATATTTTTACGGATTACGTTTCATTGCACTGTAACGCCTCGACAGTGTACGTCAGTTCGTATGGTAGTGGGCAATATGGCGACGGAACGACCAAAACGTTTAACGGCAATGCAGGGCGGCACGTTAAAAACGCCACGCTTATCCTTACGGACGGAGTGGAAACGTTAACAGATACCTATGGAATCGGAACGCTACAGGGAGATGCAGGGGGCAGCGGCACGATAGATTACATCACCGGTGCATGGAGTATCACATTCAATACGGCACCTGCAAATGAAGTACAAATAACCGGGTCGTTCTACTACCGGGACGTTAGAGATCGTGAATATCAGATGGACACGACCGATGACTATCACGACTATTTGATACTCGTTAAGGACACGGACATAAAGGTTTATGTTGACGGAACCTTACGAATAGACGGAAGCGGCAAATACACAGCATCCGCAACCGGAGGAAGCGTTACAACAGCAACGATATATTTCGGATGCGGCATAAACTGGCCAAACGAGACGAAAGCGCGACAGGGTGAAGTGCTATTAGATTATTTCAAATACGCAGAAGTTAAGACCGCAGATCCGGACGATTTAACGTTGAAAGTAGAAGTTGGCGAAGAGGGCGAAACGCTTACGGAAATCGACGGGTCACAAAGCGTATTAGAGCAACAGAAAGTAGATGTGACGAAGGAACTGCAAGCTATCGGGACGGATGCTTGGTTTAGTGTGGCATATTCAGTTAATGAAGGGGATCATAACGTCTTTTCGGCAATTCTGATTAAATCGTTTGTGTACAGCAAGTGATTATAGCACGAGTGAACGGTATGCAGGCAGCGCACGGAGAGTAGAGAGTAGGGGTTTTAGTATCAAGTGCACTGAAACATTAGCTTAGACGTTATATATGAAAGCCGTTCACAGAACATCTGCACAGTGTTACATCTTGCATACGAATCTTAAAGCTATCTCGGCGCAGAAAAGAGATCGGCGAGGCTTTCATTCAAATCGTGTTACTTTTGATTTTTCAAAAGTTAAGCAAAGGCAAGCTGAGTATGCACTTCATGGATATTGTGGCAGCATTTGTGCTGCATCTCAGCAACTCGTAAGGAGAAACCGATGAAGCCGCATTTTGGGCAGCGGAAGCTATAAATATCCGCCGAGCCTTTTGTTTGTTCATATCCGCAGTTAGGGCATATCCTCTCCATAAATATATAGAAGTAAGTAATCTATATATATCTTTCTCTCTTTCCGTAAAGTATTTTAATCAGAAACCTTTTCTAAAAGAAAAAATTGTAAACGTCCCGTTTAAATCTCTTTCGCCATAAAGATAGAATATAATGGCTTGGGACGACACGAAAGAAACCTGCGCGAATCCTCCCTGTTCTGAAGCGGCCAAGAAAATCACGGCTGCGGAATGGAACGCTATGGTAACGGACCAGAAAGCGCGATTGTCAAATTCTTTATTCGACGCTTACAGCATTTTATACGCGGATGTTGACGATACTCCCGCAGCTCTTACGGTTGCAGCATCTCGGTTAGTAGGCAGAAAGTCAACAGGCGGAATAGCAGCACTAACGGCGGCGGAAGCGAAGACGTTGTTGGCAATAGATCACGGTGCAGATCTCGTAGGATTAACTGATGATGACCACACGCAGTATCTCTTAGCAGCCGGTAGTCGTGCTCTGAGTGCGGATTGGGATGCAGGCAGCCATAAGATAACGGCGGAGCAGTTAGAATCTGATATAGCTATCGGCACAGCTCCGCTCATAATAACGTCAACAACCGTAGTGACAAATCTGAATGCAGACAGGGTAGATGGTAAACATCTTGCAGATCTTCTTGAAGTAGCTGATGGCGATTTCAATGCGTTCGGTGAAAAAGCATCACCTGTCAATGCGGACATAGTGCTGATAGAGGATTCCGCAGCCTCATATGCGAAGAAGAAAGTGCAGCTCGTTAATCTTCCAGGTGGAGGTGCTTCGACATGGCTGGGACTCACAGATACACCAGCGGCATTTACAGATCAGGCGGGCAAATACCCAAAGGTGAATGTTGGCGAGACCGCGCTTGAATTCGGAGTGCCCGCAGGTGGCGGTGATTTTATGGCGAGCGGTATAGTGCCGATGACTGGCGATCTAAAGACGACAAATATTCTGCGTACTGTTGATAATGCAAATTTAGGATTGTGGGGGGGCACAGCGGCATCACATCCAGCGACATTAGATTTGTATGGTGATAGTTGTGCAGTCTTCCCAGGGCAGGCAATATTTAAAGTGCCAAATGCAGCAAAAACGGCGAGAATCATTGCCGGGTATTTTGAAGGTGTAACGGATACGCCGCATTTGGTTTTGGAGCATGGTCTTGACGTTGATCTCATAGAAGAGAAGATAGAAGATGCGGGCGTAATAATAGACTCATGCCAAATAAAGGATGGCAAAGCTGCCGACACTCTTAAAGTGGTTGGCAAATCGTGGGACACGCCAGCAGAAGGCGATGATGATGAGATAGTGTTTTATGATCATCCAAATTCAAAATTCAGCACAAAAGAAGATAATGCCACGATACAGGTCGTATTCGATGGCGGTGAATCGGCAATAGCGGTAGGTACGCAGCTATGGGTAGAGGTTCCATTTAGCTGCGCAATTCAGCAAGAAACTCTTCTGGCCGATGTATCCGGCTCAATTAAAATAGATATTTGGAAAGACACGTACGCAAATTATCCGCCAACTGATGCTGATACCATTACTGGTGCTAACGAACCGGAAATTGTAGCTGACATAAAGGATCAGGATAGCACACTTACAGATTGGATAAAAACCATCGTCGCGGGTGATATTTTAGTATTTAATGTGGATTCGTGCACAACAATAACGAAGTGCACCGTATCGCTAAAAGTAAAGAAAACAACATGAGAGGAAAAAAATGAAAGCATTATTGATAGAGTGGGATGGTCCCACAGGCATAAGAGCAGGAAACATAAATGCGAGAGATCCGAAACTACAATGTCATGGTTGGCAAATTTTGGATACGGCGCCATGCAAGGAGATACGAGTGATCTTAGACGGAAGAGATGTAAGCCAGTACGAAGGAGAGGACGGTGTAACTGTACTTCATAACGACAAGGAGATAGAAGCAGCAATTGCTGCTTTGCCTGTCAGGTATAGTGTTACCGATGAAACATTGATGAGAATAGACATAGAACAACGGAACATAATTCTTGCAGATATACCGGGAGATGCAAAAGAAGTCTACAAAGCTCTTAAACAACAAGGAGTTAAGGGTGTGGTTGAACGCAAACGAAGAACCTTAGTAGACGCCTTCGGTTCAAAAGGAAAAAGAAAAGCAAAAGGATTGCCAGAATAAATAGAGGATAGAAAAAAATGGGGGATTTTGGAGATGTAATAAGATTTGCAGATGCACCTGCGGGTTATCCATACGGAGTTGGAGGTGATGCAAGTGTTATTTGGCATTGCGATTATGCTACAGACGACATTTACGAACTGAAGATTTCGGACCTTTCATCGTTAAGAAATGCTAACTCACCTTCATCCAAGCCATATGGAATTGGTGGTGATGCAGATGTCATCTGGCATTGCGATATTAATACAGTCGATATTTACGAACTGAAGGTTTCGGACTTTTCATCGTTAAGAAATGCAGATTCACCTGCAGGCAATCCAAGGGGAGTTGGTGGTAATGCAAGTGTTATTTGGCATTCTGATGTGGGCACAGTCGATATTTACGAACTTAAAGTCTTTGATTTGTCAGTGGAGAGATTTGATGACGCGCCTACGAATTTTCAATATGGAATTGGAGGCGATGCAGATACTATATGGAGTTGCGATATGAGTGCCGACGATGTTTACGAACTGAAGGTTTTGGACTTTTCATCGTTAAGAAATGCAGATTCGCCTGCAACTGATGCATATGGAATTGGTGGCGATGCAAGTGCTATTTGGCATTCTGATGTGGGCACAACCGATATTTACGAACTCAATACTGGTGCGATTCCAGAAGGAGGACACAATTCTCAAATTGTAATCATTTCGTAAGGCAGCAATGATAAGAGCGCTTATAGCAGGCTGATTATAGCGTAGAAGAATGCTTACTGACGAAGAGGACAGAGCACTCCTGAAAGTGGAATATGATATGCCATTAAAACCGGAGGACCATAAGCATCTTCTTTCCGCGATTGAGAAACTCAAAGGAGAATAAATAATATGTCAGCAAACTCGAAGGGCGCGTTACACGAACGCGAAGCAACCTCGGAATACCTTAGTATGGGATGGCAGGGTTTCGGGTCTGTACTGGGCTATTTTTATGCCGATTTTTGAACAGATAAGCTTTATACACTCTTAAAACAAATAATAATATAGGGCGTGCCTTGACCACGCCCTCACCTGTCAAGGGGGCGAAAGATGAAAATAAAGCGGATCTGTGGATATTGTGGAAGCGAGTTTGAAGTAATCCTTTCACGAATAAAGCAAGGTGAAGGCAAATTCTGTTCACGAGGATGCTATAGGGAAGCACATAAAAAGATACAACGTATATGCCAGCAGTGCGGTAAAGAGTTTGGAGTTAGGCCATCTCAAATAAAGAGAGGAAGGGGTAAGTTTTGTTCACGAGGATGCTATTATGGGGTTAAAATAAAACGAATATGCTGGCAGTGTGGAGCCGAGTTTGCGGTTACATCTTCAAGAATAAAAGAAGGGAAAGGTAAATTCTGTTCTCAGAAATGTTCCAAAGAGTCTCAAAGGAGAAAGATAACGCGAATTTGCCTTATTTGTGGAAATGAATTTGAGATAAAAGCGAGCTACTTTAAGAGAGGCAAAGGCATCTTTTGTTCAACACAATGTTATGGAAAATGGCAATCTGGCGAGAATAATTCTCAATGGAAAGGAGGCAAATCATTTGAACCGTATTGCACCAAGTTCAACAATGAATTCAAAGAATACATCCGCGAGAAGTTCAATCGCATATGCTTCTTATGCCAAAAACCAGAAGAAGAGAATGGCCAGCGTTTATCAGTACATCACGTAAATTACGATAAATCGTGCATGTGCAATGATAATCTGACATGTCAATTCGTGCCCTTGTGTAAAAGCTGTAACAATAAGGTAAATAAAGACCGTGAGATGTGGGAATCCAAAATCAAAAACATAATGCAGAATAAATTAAATGGGTGGTTTATATAATGACAAGTACGAGTAAAGGCAATCGTGCGGAAAAAGAAGCAGTAGACGAGTATGAGAGTCGTGGATGGAAAGTGTTCAGACCAGTACGATGTTCTCGTTATTCTGACAAGGATATTTTTAATATGTTCGACTTAGTTGCTGTAAAAGATGGTAGACTGGATTTTGTTCAAATAAAGACTGCCACCACAAGGGGCTTCTTAAAAATTTTGGAAGCATGGAGATTAGCACATCCGATTGAAGGAGTTACGTGGCAGTTATGGGTGAGACGGGATGCCAGAAAGCATTCTGAGAAGTGGAAGAAATACTGAATCCGAAGATTTAAGTTTACTGCTAAAACTTCAGGGTATCGTAACTTAGATGTGGGCAGTTATGATTTCCTGAATCGAGTGGTGCGAGGTCAACTCCTGTTACTCCCATCTGGAGCGTGACTTGAACTTTTCTTAAAACTTCCGGTGTTACCTGAAACGAGGCGTGGAAAGCTTTTTAAACCGGGAAGTGCTACTGAGTAATATGGGGGCGTATCGTAAACTCAAGGCGGGCCGGCTCAACGTCTTGGGGTGTGAGACGGGAAAAGGGGGTTCGATTCCCTCCGCCCTTGCATATCAAGAGGATGAAAATGAGATTTCACCTATCTGGTAAACACTTTTAAGTCGTGCCGTCTACAAAGTAGTACAGTATGTCTACAAATGTAACTCCTGTGTCGTTCCGTGTAGACGCAGCACAGAAGAAGCGGATCGAGCAGGCGGCGAAAGCGGACGGTTACAAGAAGGTGGGGCAGTATGTACGTGTGGTCATCATCGCGGATCTCGTAGACAGAGATGAGGACGGCCGTAAACCGATTGTTGACGAAACGAAGACAAGTGTAAACGAAACATTGACAGAAGATTACAAACGTTTACAACACGAACTCGGCCTGAAGAACGCGGAGATGGTGAACCTGAAAGAGTTATTGATGGCTAAGGATGCACACATCAAAGATCTACAATTACAGGTAGGCTTCCAGATGCAACAGTTGGCTCTTCCTCCATCTACATTAAAGTCTGAAGAAGGGAAGAAGCCGACACGAAGAAGGCAGTTGCTACGATGGTTCAGGCGGCCCGAGAGAGATTAACAACTATTTCTTAGTAGTGGTACTCGTAACCGCGCGGAACAAGTCTCCCATCGCTTGCACTATAGGCAAGCTACCAACAGCCTCAAAATTCACGTCACAGCACGTTTCAGCGATTTCTCTCAATTCTCGTAGCGTTTTGGTGGGCAATTGTTCTTCAATTCTACTATTTAAAAGGGGATTTAGTGACATTTTTTAACACCGATAAGAAGTTGGGGTTTGGGATATATAAAGCCTAACTAAAGGATTCTTGTTAAAATAAAGTAATTTAAACAGATGTTTATAAAGTAGTGTCACTAAGTATAAAATATGGGCGAAGAAGAGAAGAACCCTTCTACGGAAATAGTACGGCTCGGTATGCCGCTGACACGTGACGAATTTGAGGAAGAGGAAGATTTAGAGCTAACGGTAAGATTTGGTGTAAGTATGACCGCGGGTGATTTAAAAGCTTTTGATAAGGCATTGGGATTAAAACTCATCCCGGGCGCCAGTCGTAGTGACGCTATCCGGCTTTCTATTGAGCAATCTATAACGTTAGCGAAATTAAGCACTAATGAGCGTGAGGCTATAATAAACTTTGCGAAACTCTGTCAGCGTGAGCCTGCTATCGTGGATGAGTTGTTGTTGCTTGAAGTAATGCGTAAAAAAACTTAACCTGGCAGTTCGTACACAAAACGTTAGGTGCGGTGATACACAACGCTAAGGCAGCTTGCTCGCCGACTTATTTTTAAGATGGGGTGAGTGTAGTAGTAACAATTCAATTAGAAATTCTACTACTGTTCTATTGTTAGGTTTAAAAATCAAGGGAAAACCATAAGCCTTTTATACTCTATAAAACATTATTTTATTATGATTCAGAAAGAAGAAAGCGGAGGGCGGATTCAGTTAGGATATCGTGTATCGGTAAAAGCCCGAAGCAGATTAGAGGAAATAATCAAAAACCTTCCGCCAGAGCTTAACGCTAACTTATCAAATGTTCAGGAAGCTATAATTATGGCTTATTTGAAAGCTAACCCAACACCTAAAGATCGAGAGGTAACAGGGCAGCTTATAATCAAGTTGCGGCGAGGCGAACTAAATAAAACATCTAACTTTAAATAGCACGGAGTAACAACATATAACAGTAACCAAATCAAAAGCGGTTACAACGCTTCCGCTAAAAAGCGGATCTTGAAAAGAAGAAAGGGTAAGAAAATGAGAGAAGTATCCGGCAAAGATACCTCCCTTACGAATAGTAGGGAGGAGGAGTATATAAAGGATGCGGTTGCACAAGGCGCAGAGGGCGACCGACAGAGCACAGACAGAAAAGGAGCTACGAGGTTTAACGGCCTTTTCGGCGATTTTGTGAACGAATTGTATCAAGAAAAGAGGGCGTTTATGTGGCAAGTCAAGACGCTGCCCTGGAGAATCCATCCGAGCCTGCTAATCAAGTTCAGAGAATCGCTATTAGCGCAGCGCGAAAAAGGCGATGTGTCTGACAACGTAAGAAGAGTAAGTGTGGCTGCGGTCCCAACATTCCCAAGCAGGGACTTTGATGGCGTAGAATACCTTAAAATTGTATTCGTACACGTCGCAGAGCTGGCAAAAGACGGTATGGACGAGATAATAAAACTCACAGTGAGAGCGCGAACAAGAATCTTAAGTTACCGGCAATCAGAAGTCCGTGATACCTGTATTGTAGTCATAGCAGACAATCAGGAAAAAGGCGCTAATGTAATCTTACAGGCGAAGGCACGGCTGGAAGCCGCTATGGGAACGAGAATAGCTTACGTCTTCGGCACGAAACAAGGCGCGCGGATAAGAAAGCTCCTATACGGATTCCTCAGCAACTATCTCACTAAGCGAGCGGAAGCGGTAGAAGCGAAGGCGATAGAAAACCTCAGAAAAGCGGGTACGGATAGAGACATTTACGGATCGTTGAAAGATTGCTGCGAGTTTGTCGCGGGGCTCGGCGCGAAATTAAGAGAACTGTCTGGCAGGATCAAGCTGCCCTGGGGCGCTCGTAAAACGAAAGAAGAACGCGCACGGGATAAGCTTGTAGCTCATCTTTCAACACGAGAAGGCAGAACGGAAGAAGAAGCAGCGGTGCGCGAGAAGATGCTTGAAATAACAAGGGCGGAAATGCTGAAAAAAGAGCGTAGTAGGGGGATTATAACGGCTACTTAGGAGGAAGATAAAAACATGGTAGATACACTAATGGGTGGGTTGCTTTATGAAATCGAAAGATGCAGTAAGCTGAAAGCTATGTACGACACAATACCTGCAGGCACATTTGGGGCTATAATGATTCAGCGCGATATTGACAATGCAAAAGCAGCAATAGCATCTGGAGATGTAGTAGAGATGATAAGATGCTATAAAGCATGTAAAGGGTGCGAATGATAGACCCAAAGTCGTATTAAGAACGTTAGGAGGTGATAAGCATGAAAAAAGAAAATAATGGGATATTGCTACAGCAGAAAGATATGATTGTCGAAGAAGTCATAACGAAAGAGGCCTTAAAAGGAGACACACGAAAAGTAACGCTGAAATATGGAGATGATGTCAAAGTAACGATAGAAGGTCCAGTGGAAGGTTTAGAGAACTTCAAGAAGAACCAGGTAGTTGATGTGGGGTTCTCCAAGAGGCAGCAGGAGTTGACGTAAAATGGCAACTAAAACAACGTTAGAAATACCACTTTCAGAGATACTACAACCATTCTCAGAGCCAACGAGAAAAAAGGTTATAGTAAAGATACAAAGCGCAGGTAAACCGAAAGGAAAAGGCACAATACGCATAAAAGGCGAAGCCCTATTCGAGATATTACAGACCCATAAGAACAATAATAAACGCGGATTAGCGAGAATGCAAGAGAATAACAGGATACGTAAAGACCAACACAAAACCCTCATTAAAACCATACTTTCGGATGTAAGGTTCAAGACGACAAGAGTAATCTACGTAGCATACCGAGAGCAGGCCAAATCAAAAGACCTGATCCCCCACTCATATCAAGGCGTCAAAAACCTGCTCAGTGAGCTATGTGACGAAAAGGCAGTATGTGTGAACTACCAGAAGACACCGCAAGGGCACGATCTGATATATCGCTTGGATTGACAGATGCGGAGATAATCGCAGAGGAGGTAAAAGCGGGCGCGTTATAGTTCACAGCTTCACTGAACAGGTGAACACGGAGTAGCACACCGTAACACTTATATATAACTTAAAACCCATAACCTTTATATACTCATACTTATATATGTATAATTATACAAAAAATAAAAAGGTGAGAAAAAATGGAAGAAGAAAACGCGGAAGGAGGCGACCGGAATATAAAAACGCCGAAAATGAAGAAAATATGGTATGGACCAGAAATTGATGAATTCGTTATGGTTGAAGAGGTGAGCGAGTGACCAACATCAAGCGCAAAATCAAACTCCCTAATCTTGTCTGCTTACGATGTGGCTACGGTTCCGGAGAGAAGAAGTGGATACCGAGAGTAGAGCATCCACAAAGATGCCCGGAATGCAATAGCCCGTACTGGGATAAGCCGTACAAATTGAAGGCGGCCGAGGAGCGTAGGATTAAGAGAACTGAAAAAGAAAAGAAGGAGGACTGAAAAAATGGAGACCCGAACCAGGCAGCCGGACAAGCTAAATAGTCCGGAGTCTCCGATTAAAAAATTAGTCGGAGATACATATAAAGTTGTTCAGGAGTGTGGCGAACTCTTGAGACGCTTGCGAAATGTAGCAAGCAGAGAAGAGAGCTGGTGTATAGTATTGTTTGTAGAGACAGGGGAAGCATTTGAACTGATGGACGGGAGGCTGAGAAGATGCCAACACTGAACGCAAGCGGGAAGATAATAATAACAGTCAGTAGTCCAGCACCGCTAACGGTGGCGATGATAATGGACAGCATAAAGGAAATCGTCAAGGCATACGCTTTCGAGGAGAATATCGAAGACGAAATCGAGATCAAAGAGGTGAATGGATAATGGTAACAATCAGAGAAGACATAAAACAGAAGATTGCTGATATTCAAGGCCAAAAAGACCCAAAGATGAAGAAGCTGATGATATCAGAGGCACGGGCGGAACTCTACATCTGGCAGCGGGTTTGTGAAGCTTTTAAAGAGGAGACAAGCGAATGACAGAAATAGATGAGTTAATAAAACAGTATCGTAACCTGCAAATACAAAAGGACACTCAGATAAGCCGTAAGGACACAGACCAAGAGTTAAACGGATTGATACAGAGGCGCTTGCATCTTCAAAAAATTGAAGAGAAACTCGCATTAGAGATAGGCAGACTATCAGTCGCATACAGAACAGCCGAGATAACCGAACAGCAGAACGCCATTAAAGAGCGCATAAAGTTGATATGGTTATTTGAAGATCCGGCAAAGAAGACATATAAATCTCCGTTCGGAACCGTGACGCTGAGAACAACGAAATCATTGATTATTGACTCAGCGAAATCAGTGATAGAATTCTTGCTGAAGAATGACAAATGCGAAGAAGGAATAGCGAAGTTTAACATACCGGAGTTGCGTAAATTTGCAGATGCCGACTTGCTCAAGGGAACGCATTATGACGAGAAGCAGAGCGTATCAATAAAACTTACGGAGGTCGAGTAAGATGTCGTCAGAATCAGAGTTCACGGAAGAAGAGGAAACCACTCTTGAACGCGAGATGAAAGAGTATGAAGAAGAAAAAGCGGCTGGAATTATCCCAGACGAAGAAGTTAAAGAACCCCAAGAACAGAAAACTCTCGAAGGCAAAGAGGCGGACCCCACCCTATTAATGCAGAGCGATACAGAGAAAGCAGAGAGGTATCAAGATATCTTAGTTGGTTTGGGCTTCAAACGATTTGATAACAGGGAACAAGGAAAAGGGATAGCCTGCAAACTCAAGACGAAAGAGCTACAGATAGGGCGGACGTTTACAGAGCAAGAACCACTCGGTCATTTTTGGGGGATATGCTTGGAGGATTGTGACTTTGGCAAGAAGGGCGCGTTCGTAAAAGACGAGCATCTTAAAGCAATCTCGATAATTCAATTATTCTATCGCATCCGGGACGGCGATCTTCAGATTCCAGAGGACCATATAACAGGGAATATAGTGAACAAATCAGAGAAGGCGATACAGGTACAATTCACCGAGTTCAATCAGATCAAGACTGAGTGGTGGGGACTCGGCGCGCTGAAGAGAAACGATCAAGGAGAGACATACATACCGGCAGGCTTCTCGAAACAAACGCCGAAATACGAAGCGAAGATGGAAGTGCCGAAAGACATCTACCTTCCAGAGTACGAAGAACAACTAAAGAACGCTCCTATAATTAAAGCTAATGGACATCAACCGAAAGGATCAGACTACGAGTACGTACCGGAAGATGTAGAAGCAGCACGACATGAAAAGGAGCAAGCAGATCGTGTAAGAGAAGCAGAGAAAGAGGTGTTCCCGGGTGAGGTAGCCGCAGAGGAAAAAGCAGCGGATAACGACGAACGCGGAAAAATCATAGATGACATGGCATACTTCATAACGCAGACAAAGGAGAGGTTGATGTTACTATTCGAGACAGATAAGATGTCACAAGCAGAGTATAATGAGTTACTTAAGACGCAAGCTATTTCTGCGGGAATCGAGAACGGATACCGGATGCGGGATAGGAATAGGAGGTACTGAGAAAGATGGTAAGAGAATACACCAAATGGGGTAAATGGACCTGCCCTGTTTGCGGTATTAATGAAGAAGACCCAGAACATGTCACAGTTACTCGCTGCAAAAACGACCATATCATGCATTTAGGACCGATAGAGAAAGGTAGAATACGAAAAGCCGTGCAAGTTGAACAAGTAATGCTATCAGAGGAAGAATCGCGTGATGTTTTAAGGCTGCAACAATGTATCGAGTAGGATAAACAATGTTAAAAATAAAAACAAGTGTGGAATTCTTGACAGAGTGTGCAGAGGCGATTGTAGGAGTAGCTAATGAAGCGATACTAACTATCACAGAAAACGGGTTAGAAATAAATGCTGTTGATCCTGCAAATGTGGCAATGGTTGATTTGACGTTACCACGTAGTAGTTTCAACAACTTTGAATTTGAATCCTCTGAAGAACAGCTAAAAATCGGCATTGATTTCGCTAACTTATTACGGATGCTCAAATCATGGAAAATGGAAACAGTCGAACTTGAACTGCGCGAAAAAACTCTATTCGTAAGATCTGGTATATTCGATTATTCTGTTTCAGGATTTGATCCATCATCGCTTAGAAGAGAACCGCGAGGTCCTAATGCAACATTTATAATTCCTAAGGTAACATTTATAATCAACCAGGCAGATGTTAGAACGGAACTGTTTAGGGAAGCAATACAGTCTCTAAAATTGGTTTGTGAGGATTTCGTAAATATCGGTGTAAAGGATGGAGAGATATATATGCTTGGTAAAGGAGAACTGGGCACGCTAAAGGCCGTTTTGGGGCAGCTACCTCATATCGGAGATGTATGTTCTTCACACTCAATAGAGTACCTTTCAGCGATGTGCTCTGGTATGCACACGGAAACGATAAAGCTATCATTAAGAACTGACTATCCGATTCGATTTGACTTCGATATCGCAGGTAAGGGGAAAGTAACGTATATGCTTGCACCGAGGATACTACCAGAAGAAGATTAAGAAAGTATGAAAAAGATGAAGGAGGAAAACCATGAGTAGAGAAATAGAACTTAATCCGCCGGAAACATATTATGCCGAAGAATGCAAGTTGTATTTAGCATTTAGTGATGACTTGCATAGAGAATGCACGAACTGCCGAAATTGTAATGATGAAGGGATCTGCATACATCCTGACGCATTATTCTACAAAGAGAAGGTGGAGGAATAGAAAGAAAGTCTGGAGGTCCTGAAGGATGAAAAAAAGAGCGTACTGTTTTGATTGTAGAAGGGAAATAGAAGTAAGTTCTGCGAGTGAATCATGTCCTCTGTGTTGGGGCGACAACTGGGCCTCACCACCTAAGCAACGAGAGTCTAAAAATAGAAAAGTAACGCTGAAACGAAGTAAAGGAGAATAAACGATGATATTCTCAGTAGACGGGCATATCGAGATGATACGGAACGGGCTATATTCAATATTCACAGATGAAAAAGGTGATCCTATGTCAATCGTAAAGACGCATACACGCAGACTGAACAGAGGCATCTATCAGGTAGGTCGAGATTACGCAGTACAACGCAAGCGAGGAATAAAAGCAGAGCCAGACATAAGGATAGTGATGGATCGGATATGGGAAGAAAAGGCAGAAGGATTCTTAATACTTGCAGCCGATGATGAGATGTATCCTGGCGAAAACAACATCACAAAAGAAGATGCACTTGTCGAAGGCGGCTACACACCAGAAGAATTCGAGAGAGTATTTAGAGAACTGAATCCTGGGTGGGATGGCTGGAGCAGATGGGCGTTTGAGTTTCACGTTATTGAGGCGCGAAAAACTGTTCCTGGAATAACAAGCCATGCGAGAGAAGAGAGAGTTGAGAGAACTTTCTACCCAGAGGATGAGGAAAGAGAAATAAGAAAGAACCATCAATATCCCAGACAAATGAAGGGAGAATGTCGTTACTTGATGAAAGGGCATATAAAAAATCAGAAGAATGAGTTGGGAGAACATTAATTATGTGTGGACAAAAGGAGAGTGAAGAGTAAAGAGTAAATGCCACTAAAAAACTACACTACGACAATAGCACCAGAAAAAAGTATTGCTGAGATTGAAGTAACTCTTAGTATGCACGGAGCAACCGACATCCATAAGCAATATGATGGATTGGGCAACGTTATAGCTATCACTTTCGGAATCAATACTAAACACGGTATTATTCCTTTCAGGTTACCTGCAAAGCCAGAAGCAGTGAGGCAAATTCTAATGGAAGAAAAAGCCAAAAGGCAATTAAATATCCCTAAAAAGACCGCTTCCGATATTACCCATGCAAGACGGGTCACATGGCGAATTATCAAGCATTGGGTTGATGCACAAATTGCACTCATTGAGATGAATATGGCGAAAACAGAGGAAGTTTTCATGCCGTATATGCTCAGTTCTCAAACTAATGAGACACTGTTTCAAATATTAGAGCGAGATGGGTTACAAAAAATACTTCCAGAAAAAGGGGAGGAACATTAATAAGTCTGGGTAAAGGAGAAAAGCAAATGACCTTAATGTATGCAGATTTAGAAGGAGAACGCCTGCCGACTCGGAATCACCATCCAGGTTGCGACTTTGGCTGTACTTATTGTTATGGTAAACAGACTTATGCGAGAAGTAATTGCCCAAAATGCAGAGCGTTCAAACCGCATCCTGATCATGTAGAAGATCGATTAAAGCAGAAATTCCAGAAGGATAAGACATACTTTGTTGAGAGCTTAGGAGATCCATCATTCATACCGCCAGAGATATTCCAAGAAATCCTAAACCACTTGGCAGAATATCCCAAAACGCGACTTATGCTACAGTCGAAGAATCCTATCTACTTCCGGGACTTCGAGTATCCTGAGAATGTATGGCTCGGCACGACTATTGAGACAAATTATGATAACTTAGCAGAAATCTATTCAAAAGCGCCAGTACCTTCGTTACGAGCAAACGGGTTATGGCTGGTAAAACATGAGCGGAAGAGCGAGATATATCTTACGATTGAACCTGTAATAGTATTCGACCATCTGGAGATGCTGAGGATAGTAGAGTTCCTTAATCCAGCAAAAATTTACATCGGACGAGACAATCACGGTAATAATCTACCTGAACCTTCAGAAGCGGCGTTGATGGAGTTAGTTGAAAGATTAGAGGACTTAGGGCAAAACGTACATCGAAAGACATTAGGACCTGCATGGTGGGAGAAAAACAGATGAACTCCGAAGAACTCTGGACAATCTTGGACAAAGAACGATTAACAGCATTGCCGCAACAGTTACCATTTGATTTCATTCACGATCTCCAGCTGTATATCGCAAACTTAGAGCTCGGTATAAATGGTAAGGAAGAGCTACGCGCCGCACGCAGAAGAATAGTCAACATAATACAACGTCGGGAAGGAAAAATCATAAAGATAGCCGTCGCAAACTCCAAGATGCCAGAAACGTTACTTGAGATAGAAGAGTCCCTATTTGAACGGATCAGAGAAGCATGTGCAACCTTTGAAGAAAGTATGCTGAACGAGCTGAACGGAGAGGTAAAATGAAAATAATTCTCGAATTATATGGATATATGTTTGAAGCGGAATTGACAGAAGATGAAGAAAAGAAACGAAAAAACAATACACTGAATGTTGCAGATGTGCTTCAGAGAGTTGAAAGGGAGAAAAAATAAAATGATACTACAACTGCTCATAGACAAATCATGGCGAGAACGAAAAGGAGAAAGAGAATATAAATACGCACGTGTCACGTCAGAAGGCACTATCAGACCGGTAAGATATGCAGGACTTTCAAGAGTAATCGGAGAACTCATAAACAGAGAAAAAGTAGTGGCAATAGTTAGAACGAACTCGACTATCCCATCTTTCAGTGACGAACTCAAAACATAAACCTTTATATACTCGGTGGCACTAAGTATTATTATGGGCCACCACCGAAGACCGCTTATCTTGTCGCGTTTTTTTTCTTTTGGGTTTCACCTCCTAACTGATGGATTCGTCACACGGCGCTCTGAGATGGTGGTCCGTACTGGGTCGCAGGTCCTCTTTTGTTCGGTTGGCCAGAAACTTCTTCCATGTAATACTCGGGCTGCGACCCCTATTTTTTGCGCCAGAGGTGGGTAAATGATAGAGCCAGGACTCTTTCTTTTCTGCCTGGGTTCGGCAATCTTCATGTTCTGGACTGCGGGGCTGTACTGGCTGGCTAAGTTGTGGAAGATGTAATCGAGAATAAAAGAGATGAAAAATGTTGGAAGCTTATTCAGCGGAATCGGAGGTATAGAATTTATAAATAACTTTATATACTCAGAAGCATTAAGATATACTATGACAAACAAATATACATATTCCCCCCCTTGCACAGAAGAGGAACTTTGGAATTTATATGTAAATCAAAATATGACACAAAAAGAAATTGGGGATAAATTTGGAGTAAGCCAACACGTTATTCAGCGAGCGATGAAGAAAATGGGAATCAAATCAAGAAGAGCAAAAAAGAGAAATCAATTTGGCGAAAATAATTCGAGTTGGAAAGGTGGGCGGGTTTTGATGGCGACAAAGCCAAATAGAAAGTATCTTGATAGAAATACGGGATATTGGTATCTGAGAGATTTATCCCATCCAAATGCTAATAAGAACGGATATGTGGCCGAACACGTGGTAGTTGTGTCTAAAACGCTGGGGCGACCTCTGATTAAAGGAGAAATGGTACATCATATTAATGGTAATAAAAGGGACAATTCGCCTACTAATTTGTTTATTTGTGATAGAAAGCAGCATAGATTTTTACACCATCAATTAGAAAGCATTGCCCTCATTTTAATTAAAACACAAAAAGTAAAATTTCTGAAGGAGGGTGGTTATGTTTTATGCTAACCGTAGGTTCTTTATTTTCGGGGGTGGGTGGCATTGAATTGGGATTTAAACGCGAAGGTTTTGAAACGAAATGGTTCATCGAGAATAACGAATACTGTAAAGCAGTCCTCAGAAAACATTGGCCAGATGTACCCATCTATGGAGACATCAGCACAGTTGACTTTACAAGACTTGAATCTGTTGACATCCTCACAGGAGGCTTCCCATGCCAAGATATCTCGTGTGCAAATCCCAAAGGCGAAGGCATCGTGGGATCGAGGAGTGGATTATGGGTCTATTACAAAGAAGCCATTCGCATATTACGACCCCGCTACGCGGTCATTGAGAACGTACCAAACCTCATTAACAAAGGACTCAACGTTGTGCTTGGAGACCTTGCCGAAATCGGGTATGATGCGGAATGGAATATTGTATCGGCGCGATCCGTTGGAGCACGACACCTCCGGAGACGGCTGTTTATCGTGGCCTACCCCAAATTCGAGGGATTGGAAAGGCGAGAGGAAAGGTTACAAGAGGGGAGTTGGAATAGATTTGAACGATGCGGTACAGATGTGGCCGACTCCAACCAACTCAACGGTAACGATGGCGGACGTAGAGCAGGCGCGATTCGCATGGAGCAATCTGAAGCGACCAAGTTACGAGGAAGCGAAGAAGATGTGGCCAACATCACAATACAGAGATTACCGCAGCCCGAAACGAGTGAACAGCCACTCGCCATTTTTGATGCTGAACGAGGAAGTTTACAACTCAGAGAACTCAGAGAGCAAAATATGCAAGGAATCTGGCGAAGAGATCCCGCAGACATACCCGACACCGATGACACCAAGACCACACGACAACGAGAACACCGTAGGGAAATATCTTCTATCTCAGAACCAGAGGGATTTAACAATAATAGCAAAGGAGGGTGGTCAACTGAATCCAGAGTGGGTCGAGTGGCTGATGGGATTCCCAAGAGGGTGGACCGACTTAAATTCCTCGGAAACGCAGTTGTTCCGCAAGTCGCGCAGTTTATTGCGCAGAGAATAAAAGAAACAGAAAAATGAAATCCTGTGAGAACTGCATAAAGAGGAAAGAATGCAAACTTTACGATAACTACAACGGTAAAATATTGCCGGTAACGCTTGCGAGGACCTGTAATGAATATCAGGATGCAGAAACGATAAGAGAGAGAAAAGAGTTTAATCGCAGAATAAAACCGCTTAAGTTAGACGAAACCACAAAAGAAGAGCTATACGCTAAATATATCAAGAGTGTACAAAACGGCTTTAAATGCTATTATTGCGGTGAAAAAATGGGGCTTAAATTTGAAAACGAAAAAAGCTTTTCGATAGATCACGTAATCCCGCGCTCAAAAGGAGGATCAGACACACCGCAGAATTTAATTTTTTGCTGTGCTGAGTGTAATTTCTTAAAAAAGAATAGTGATGTAGACTGGTTCTTAGCAAACTTAGACCGCTTAAAGCAACGGAAGCTGAAACGAGAACTGTTCAAAGCACGAAAGCATCCAGACGACCGGGTAAGAGATAGTTTAAAGCAGATATTCAAATTGAGGGCTGTAAGATGAAAGCAAAAGAAAAACATAGATTGAGAAAACTGTTACTTCTAAAAGAACTCCCATTGTTTGAGCATTGTAAATATGGCGGTAAGCTGGGGTTAAGAAGGCGATTAAACAAATGAACGAACTCGAAGAATCAGTCGGAATAATGTACGATCGAGTAACGCAGCGCGAATATATTATAGCCGGCGCCCGAGAATGTAACGACTGCGGTGAAAATAAGCAGCTCTTCATCTACTCGAAGAAGCCGCAAAGGATACTGTGTGCTGAGTGCATCTTAAAAGAGATCAGAAGGAATATGCAAAATATAGTCGTTCTCTAACGCACGTTTTCACCTTCCCCTATACTAATATACCAGAGATAGTAAAACAGTGCGTTACACAAACGGTTCTAACGAGTTTATAAGGTGTTTAAAGGGCGTTAACACATTCTCCAAAACCCGTTAAATAACTCGACGCTACGGGCTTCTTTTAGAGGCAAAACCACAAACCTTTATATATAACTTGCTTTAATCAACAAAACTTTTTAGCATATTATCTGTGCCCTCTCCGTGCTTCTTTTCGGTGAGTGGTTAGCATATCACAAATTTAGGTCAAGTAGCAAAACCGAAAAGCTTATATACCCCTCTGGCTAATAGATTATTATAACCAATTTATCTATCCTTAGGCGGATAGAAAGGCGGATGCAAAAAGCGGAAGCATTTGCTTGGTTATAAAAAGGTGAGAAAAATGAGGCAGCCGGACAAAACGGAAGGAAGTAAGGCAAAGGAGCCTGCGCCCAAGGGCTTTAAAAGAGTGGGCAGACCGAGAATTTGTAATTGCTGCGGTGAACCGATTCTTAGAAAGGACGGAAAACCAGCAAAGAGAGGCAGACTTTGTAAATCATGTAAAGTGTGGCAACAAGAGTATTCAGCAACAATACCGGGCTTTATGGTTCCGGAGGTGGCTTGAGATGGCAACATTTCTGTTGTTCTATAACGGCGAACACGACTACGAAGAGGAGGAGGACGAGTAAAGATGAACTACATAAAACAACTACAAGCAGAGAACGAAGAGCTGACAAAAGAGGTTGCTGCGCTAAAGGAAATGGCGAGAGATCTCTACAACCACATGCACAGCGAGAAGTTTTCTTGTGGCGATGAGCTGGATGGCTACGTCTCCACGAGCGACGTGCGGACAAGAATGGAGGCAATGATTTGAATGGAAACCAGTGAAATAGGCAACGGGCAGAAGTACATAAATCCTCTGGATATGTTAACCGGAGAAAGCAGAGAGCACTGGATTGCTGAGTACGGAGGTGAGCAGTAAGATGAGCCTAATTGGAGAGGATTACGGCGACTGCATCCATAATTATACCAAAGACGGTAAGAAGATGTGTAGCATATTCGACATCGAATGCGATAGCGTAACTGACGAAGCGAGCCATTGTGAAGGACATATATGGAGATGGTGAGATGACAAACAAAGTATATGACATTGTAACGGAACAGATCTTAAACCTGCTTGATCAGGGCGTAGTGCCTTGGCATCAGGAATGGGACGCACTCGCGGGTATGCCACAGAACATCGACAGTAAGCGACCGTACAGCGGCTTCAATCTCATGTATCTCTGGTTCTTACAGAAGATACAAGGTTGGTCGTTACCATACTACTTGACCTACAACGGTGCCCGGAAACATGGCTGGCATGTCCGCAAAGGCGAGAAGGGCAATCTCGTGGTGTTCTGGAAAGTCTATCAAAAAGCAGTCAAAAACGACTTTACCGGTAAGGACGAGGAGAAGCAGGCGCGCGTGTTACGCTATTATTATCTATTCAATCTCGCCCAGATCGACGGTTGGACTGAAGCAGACCTGCCCAAGAAGAACGAGATCGAGCAACTACCGACCTGCGAAAATCTCATTAATAGCTTCGTAGCAGGCTTGCCGGAGATAAAGGATGGGGCATCACCTGTTTATGTCCCGAGCAAGGACATAATCTATTTGCCGCCCATAACGAGCTACAACGAATCGGAATACTTCTATAGCTCGCGGTTCCACGAAACCGTCCACAGCACCGGTGCGAAAAAGAGGCTGGGACGTCCAGGTGTAGTAGATCCAGTAAACTTCGGCTCGGAAAAATACAGTCTCGAAGAACTTGTGGCTGAGATCGGTGCTGCATTCCTCAGCGCGATGAGTGGCATATCTGGGAAGGTACTTGAACATAACGCGAGCTACATCCAGACCTGGCATAGTAAGCTGAAGGAGAATCCAACTTGGATCGTAAAAGCAGCGAGTCAGGCACAAAAAGCAGTAAACTACCTACTGCAAAAGGAGGCGAGTCAGTAAGATGAACACACCGTTAATAGTTGCTGATACCGCGTGGGCGGATGCTTTACCAGACTGGCTCAAGAACGAAGTGGAAGCAGAAAGGATGATACACGGGCTTGCCGAAATGATGGGGAAAGAAGTGCCAAAAATAGGAGATGCAGAAGTCGTTACGTATCTATTCACCGCAGCACTCAGAGCACCGTTAACGTCAGAATTTAGCGAAATTTACATATATCTCAGTGCCAAGTTGATGAGGTCCCAGGGTAGAGAATTAGAATTGTTTATGCAGGAATCACTTGATAGAGGTCTGAGTAACTGGGAAGAGCACGAACTTAACGAGCTGAGACATCACATATACACACGAAGAGGCGGGGAGGTTTCAAATCAAGTCTTAGATGTAATGCGCGAGTTCAAAAAAGACATAGACAATATCCCTCCGGGAATGGAAGCGCAGAAAACGTTAGAGGGTAGCCCGATGCAGCTTTTCTTCCAGAGCAACGAGCCAAAGAAGAAGTCAAAACCACTAATCAGAAACGATGCCAGAGCCAAAGAAAAGAAAGGCAGCAACAACTTAGCAACGTTCGGAATGCAGGACTCTGGACAGCAATCACTGGAGGGCGACTAAGATGCAGTGGACAGAGAAATACCGGCCTAAGTGCTTAAATGATATTGTAGGGCAAGATGAAGCAATCAAAGCGATAAGAGGCTACATGAACAACGGCGGCTTACCAAATCTTCTATTTCACGGACCACCCGGCACAGGGAAGACCACTTTAGCACATGCGATTGTCTCAGAAGTATTAGGCGTCGCTTCTTCACAGAACTTCACCGAGATCAATGGTAGCGACGACCGTACAAATTTCATCTGGAATCTGTGTGTGAATGCAGTACGCTATATGCCATTCGATCCATCCAAACCGAAAATCATATTGATTGACGAAGCAGACGGGCTATGTCCATCTACGCAAGAAGCTATACGGAAACCTATAGAGAACCGAGGCCGCACCGTTTTCATCTTTACCGCGAACAATTATAAAGAGTTTAACGAAGCGGTCATTAGTAGGATGACAGAGTTTAAGTTGGGTCCGTTAGCAAATGATGTTATAGAGCTGCGGCTGAAACGAATCCTCAAGACCGAAAAGAAGCGACTGCCAAAAGGATTGTGCAGAGAGATAGCGGTAGCGGCTAATGGCGATATCAGACATGCAATAAACGAACTGCAAAAGGCGGCGATGATGATATGATATTAATAGAAAATCTACGGGTGGAAGTACCGAAAGAAGCGAGTGACGAGCGGTTTATAGACGACTTGGAAAAGCTATGCCAAAAATACGCAGGAAGAGCGTATGCCTTCACATTCAAAGCGGAGGATGCTGAATAAATGGCTGCAATAGAAGAAGATGATGACGACCCCTGAAAACTTTAAATACCCTCAAAGCTATCTATATATAACAAAAGAAGAAAGGAGAAAGGCAGAATGATATACACCATAGGACACGGGACGCATAGCATACAGGACTTCTTCGTTACGTTAGCCGAGAACGATATAAACCGCGTTGTAGATCTCCGCAGCTACCCGGCATCAAGGAGGGCGCCTCAATTCAACCGCCAGAAGTTAGAGCGAGAATGCGAGATACGAAACATCGAATATGTATGGCGTGGCAAGAGCTTAGGTGGCTTTGGCGAAATACCGGAAGATTTCTTTATGCGCGGGATAGCCGAGTTACGGACTCACGAAAAATCATCTAAAACCGTGATTATGTGTTCGGAAACCGATCATACAAAATGCCATCGGTATCAGAAGATAACGCCAGTGCTTGAGAAGTCCGGGATAGCGGTAACTCATCTCGTCGTGATAGATGGCGAACCGAAGAAAAACATAACCCTATCGGATTTTTAATTTTTTTTCTTCGTGCCTTTTATATTATTGAGTGTTATCCAGTAATATGCAGAGGGTGGTGTAGTGTAGCATAGGTCGCGTTCCAGCGGCAAGACGGGGGTTCGACTCCTCCCCCTCTGATTGGCGATGTATCAAGCATTGAACGCTCTTTTTTTCGGAATACCGAAACAGGCCGTCAGAAACATAACGGCCCAGATTATACGGGAGACCAATTACAAAACCTATGTAATCCCTTGCACGGGGCGGTTTGCGCTTGCCGATACATTTGTAGGTGCCGGGGTAAATCCAGAGCAGATAATAACGGGTGACATATCGCTTTTTTCTTCCTTAATTGGTTACTACCTCAGCAATAAAGATATAGCCGAGTTGGGCGTAACAATTCAAGGCGAGAAGATAACACCGGACATTACTGGTATTGCAGAAACCCTATATCACCTAAAGCTCGGCAGCATAAAACCGAGCAACTACTATCTTACGGAAGTCCTGGAAGATTTGAAACGGAATAAGGAACGGCATGTAGAGAAACTCATAAATGATTTAAACGCATTGAAAGAGCGGTTAGACGGCATCAAATATGAGATAATGGATGTGCGTGTGATGTTAGACGAATGGAAGGACCAAGATGCGTTTATCTTCATCAACCCGCCGGTATTTTCCAGCAGAGATTACGTAAGTATGTTTGATACGGAAACAATTCAATGGAAAGAGCCTAATATCCCGCAGTTTGATCCAAAAACAGACTTCGCTCCTATGATGGACGGTTTGAGGCAAACGAAAGCAACGGCGGTAGTCTATCTCAGAGAGAAAAATAAAGAGGACGAAATTGTTAAAGAGTGGTATTCGTTCTTTGCACATCAAGACAACAAAGCCGAGGCAGAATATTTGTATGTGAATAAAGACCTTGATATAATCCGGGCAAAAAGGCCAAACACAGACGAACCGGAACGAGCACCTTATCCCATTCTGACCGACAAGGACGAGATAACCGAAGAGAGCGAAATAAGTGTTGTGCACATAACTCACGCCCAGGCAATGTATTATAGGGATTTGTTCGTGCATCGGTTGGGCGTCTCACAGGCAGAGGTTAACGTATTGCTCCTGGTTGACCAGAAAATCTTTTCGGTGCGTGGCATCATGTATTTCAGAAGTGCAGGTCCCGACTTCACCGCAACAGAAATCTTCGGACTCGTAGCACCGAACCGCAGGTACAAGCATCTTGGGAGGCTGGCTATGCGAGTCATAACGTGTACTGATTTTTTGCAGGCAATAACACCTAAGAACGAGTTATTTCCAAAGCGATACATAACCTCCACCACTATCAGCAAATATCCTGAAGCACGTGAAGATAGGGGCATCCTCGAAATATACGATTCATCCGTACTTAAAAACGGGCTATACCGATTGAGATACAAAACGCCTTTCAAAGTCAAGCCCTTTAAGGGCTGTTTGTTAGAGTGGTTAAAGGAAGAACGAAACTATGGAAACCAAAAAAGAAAGCAGAAAAGAATTAGACCTCGGCAACGGGATGTTGATAAAGCAGGTGCATATTGATAGCCTCCGGGAGCAGGATATAAACCCGCGTATCCTGCCGAACACGGCTATGCGTCAGCTAATCAAAAATATAGGCAGCCGGGGCACGTTGGAATCGCTCCCTTACTGTGTGAAGACGGACAAGGGCATCGAAATAGTCTCGGGTCATCACAGGGTCAGAGCGGCGCGCGTAGCGAACATAACGGACATATATATATTGTTGGATACGTCGGGCTTGACCCGGGACGAGATAAAAGCGAAGCAGATTGCACATAATACTATCTCCGGCTTTGACGACCCCGAGCTGTTGGCAGAACTATACAACAGCATAAACTCCGCAGAGGCACGGCTGGAAGCCTATGTTGACGAAGATGTTTTGAATGCACAGTTGGATACTACATCGATCAATATAGGGGACATTGAAACGGACATAAATTTTAAGGTAGCAACATTTCTTTTCTTGCCGCATCAGTTAGAGAAGTTTGAAGAGGTAATTTCTACCATAGATCCTGACGCGGAATTGGTAGGGCTATCGGAACTATCCTATTTTGAGAAATTTAAAGAAACGCTTACGAAGACACGAGAGCATGAGGATATACGGAGTGTGGGCATGATTATATCCAAGATGTGCGACATTGTGCTGGAGCACTACCAAGGGCAGAACGAAGGCGACGATGCAGCCCTCCTTTAAGAATATTATAAACAAACCCCTCTCAACCGTTCCTCTAAGCCACGTTCTCGACCAGAGACATATAAACATACCAGCCATGCGAAAAAGTTGCGTTATATAAAGCGTGATTAGAGACGTTAAGCTCGTTCAAAAGCCTCTAACCGGTGCCCTCGTGCATATAATATTCCTTTTTCAAAAGAAGCCTCTAAGCGGCGTTACAACCACTCGCATAGTAACCTTTATATATAATACGTGCTAAAAAAGAGCAATCAACAAACCTTTTTAGCATATTACCCGCCCACTCTACGGGCTTCTTTTAAGCGAAAAAGTCCAGTGTTATTTAAATACCTGTAGAATAAATAACATCTAATAACACTCGTTCTTTTTTAAAAAAGAAAAATGGAAGAGAAACATCTATGGGACCGGCAAGAGCACGAAACCAACCGCGCATATCAAGCGTTCTTATGTTATCGTGATATGGGGGCTTTGAGATCACTGAGAAAAGCGGCCGAGAAATTTTACAATACCAAAAACATATCAAAAGAAAATCAATTTTTGAAGTGGTCGTCTCGTTGGAATTGGGTAGCTCGCTGCGAGGGGTGGGACGATGAAGAAGAGCGATTACGAACAATAGACCGCAGAGAGCGGATAAAGAAGATGGACGATCGGCAAGCAGGGTACGGTAAGACCATGCAGAAAATAGCATATAGGAATATGCTAATCGTAGAAGGCTTGGCGGACGACCTGACAAAAGAGGATAAAACGTTAACCGTAGAAGAAAGCAGACGATATATAGAGACCGGCGTAAAACTTGAACGTTTGGCATTAGGCGAAGCAGGCGAGATAGCGGTTAGAAAACACGAAGGCGATCTAAAACTAAAATACGAAGAGGTCCCTCCAGAGATAGTGCAAAAGGTAGGCAGGGAGATAGCACGTAGAGAAGATGCAGATAGCTGAAGTCCAGTATTTGCGGGACTCGCCAGAGCAATTCATAAAACGAATCTTCGACTATAAGACCGCGGAACCGCATCTCAGGATATTAGAGCATTACGAACAATATCAGCAAACGTTAGACCTTGCACCGAGAGGCTGTGGCAAGACAAGAATAGGCGATATAGGTTACTCTGCATGGAAAGCGGTGAACAATCCTAACATCAGAATCCTTATCGTTTCGGATACGGACACGCACGCAGTCAGGTTCTTAGGCACGATAAAAGCAGTCATAGAATCACACCCGTTAATAAAGCGATATTACGGCGATGTGAAAGGCGATAAATGGACGGATCACGAAATAGTTCTGAAGACCCGCACGGATAAGACGCTCACAGAAGCGACAATAAGTGCAATGGGTATGTATTCCGGTGCTGTAACGACTGGACACTACGATATAATCATAGCAGACGACTTAATCAACTTTGACAATGCAAGGACAGAAGGGCAAAGAGAACGCAGCAAGGAATGGTTTAAGACGACTTTACTTCCGACTCTGCTGCCAGGCGGAGAGATTCACTGTTTAGGTTGCTTACCAAAAAGCACGAAAATATTAACGGGTGACAACACATGGAAAAACATTGAAACAATTTGCAAAGGTGAAAAAGTATATACTTTTGATAAGGGGAAACTCACGACTCAATATGTAGAAGAAACCATCCCCCAAGGTACAGATGAAATACTTGAAATAATAACCGAAAGATCAAAAATAAAAGCAAACGGTATCCATCCTTTTCTAATTATAGAACCAATTTCCGAAAAAAAGTTCCCCTCAAGGCGATATAATCATATTTACGATTTTACGTTCACGTGGAAAATTGCCTCCGAATTAAAGCCGAATGATATGCTTGTTACAATAAAAGAGATAGATGCTGGAAATACGATAGATACTTCCGATTTCGCGTGGTTATTTGGATTTATGGTTGGTGATGGCTGGATAGTCCAAAATTCGCGGACAAATGGAAAATCAGATAAGATATATACAACATGGAAGATATGCTTTGCAAAAGGACAATATCATTCATTAAATGAAAAAGTGGTGAGGCTATTCAAATCTCTCTTTAATATTGATTTACGTTTAAACGTTTCCTCTCGCGTTTATATGGGGACTTCTAAAAAAGTTGGTGAAAAGTTAAAAGATTTAGGTTTAAAACACGGGGCAAAAAATAAAGACATACCCACTTGGATTTTCAAAACCTCTTTAAAGAATCGCATTGCTTTTATACACGGATTACTAAGTGCAGATGGATGGCAACAGCATAAAGATAAAAAGCGAAAAGCTAAGCGAAAAAAGCATCCTTCATTTTTCGGAATAGAATCTTCAAGTAAAAAGCTAATTGACGATCTGCAATTATTATGTAGAATCTCTGGTGTTCTTACTTCCAACATATATTACAGAACGAGAATCTCTCAACCACCAAATAGCCCAAAGCCGATACGTAGCGAAACATGGCATTTAAATTTAACATTCAATAAAGCATATGGGATGTATAGGCTGAAAGGGGAAGCAAAAAAGAAATTTCCATATAAAAATTTTAGATTTGAAACCATTCAAGAAATAAAGTCGGTTGGAAGAGAAGAGGTATGGGACTTAGCAGTTGAAAAGACACACAACTTCATTGCGGAAGGATTTGTCACACACAATACTCGCTATCATTATAACGACCTCTGGGAGATGGTAACTGACGAACTCGGCTACGATACGCAGATACAACAGGCGATTAAAAAAGACGGCACGAGTATCTGGGAGATGCACATGCCTCTGAACGATAGAATAGAAGACGGCAGAAAAACAGAAGGTTTAGAAACCATCAGAGCAACACTTGGTTCAACGATTTTCAATCTCCAGTACATGAACGATGTAGAGTTGATGAGACAGGGCGGAAAGATGTTTAAGCGCAACTGGTTTGAGATAGTAACCTCTACACCAGCGGGAGATCAAGCGCGATTCTGGGACATGGCATCAACAGAAGATAAAGCGGGTTCAGATCCCGACTGGACGATAGGTGGTCTTATGCTGGAAAACAACGGTGTTTTTTACATCAAGGACATCGTGCGGTTTCGACATTCACCTGCAACAACCGAAGCAATCATTAAGCAAACGGCACAGATAGATGGCTACGATATACCGATCTATATGGAACAGGAGCCCGGCTCTGGCGGACCGATTACAATAGATCACTACGCACGAAATATATTACGGGGATATGCGTTTAGAGGCGTACCCAGCACAAGCTCTAAAGTAGCAAGAGCGCAGCCCTTCTCGGCTGCATCCGAAAATGGCAATGTAAAAATACTTCGTGCTGCGTGGACAGCAGACGTCCTTTCCGAGTTGGTTTTGTTCCCGCACGGACCGCATGATGATATTGTTGATGCACTCAGCGGCGCGTTTAAAGCACTCACTCAAGAAAAAGCCGAAGCACCATCCGCGACCCCCTATCCAGCACTCAGTATCAACGCACCGTCACGCAGATATTAATCTTTTCTTTTTAAGAAAAGTTTTGTAAACGTCCAGTTTAAATGTTTTTCACGTAGAATCCTTTTATATGAGTCCCTTCACACGGTATCCTATCTTTACGCTCGGTGTTAGTGCTGGCAACAGCGATCAACGCGGTATAACGGAAGGTGAGGGAACGGAGACGCAAACCGAGAAGAAGATATGGACGGATGCTGATGTCCGGGCGATAGATAACGATTACACGAACCGGGAAACTGCGTACAAGATAGACGCACTCACACGGCTAATTCTGAATATCGAGCGGTTTTCCATCCTTGGGGATTACACGTTACGATCAAGCGATGATGAGGCTAATAAGGAGCTGATAACTGAAATAGAAGACTGGCTTGAAGATTTAAACGTCCTCTCAACATTCCGGGCTTCGTTCAATCCCGTGAAGATACATGGCAGCACGCATTTCCAGAAATTATATGACGTTACCAAAGAGACAAAGCTGAAGAGCGAACCCACTGGGATACGGGGCTTGCAGCAGCTTATCGGTGTCGAGAAATACACTAACCCGTTTGACAGTACCGATTTCTATTTTTACCAGAAGAAAAACGTAAAAAGCGATTGGAAGAACCCTGGAGATGATAAAACAGAAGAGAAAAAGGTATGGTTCATAAAGGACGGTGAAAAGGGTAAAACAAACTATACTGCGATAACGGGTACAGATATTGTCGTTAATGCAGATAACATCTTCGAGATAAGGAATGACGAATCCGGAGATAGCGCGATTGCATCATGCCTGAACGAAATCTATATTAAAAACCTCATCATGCTGAATCTTCCGAACCTTATTATGCTTGTCGTGGCGCCGGGAATTAAAGCGTCCTATCAGACACGCGAACAAGATGGAAAGTCGCGCGTACCGGAATACCCAAGCGAAGCACTCAAAACGTCCAACCTGGCGAAGTACACCGAGCAGTTAGCGGATTATGAAGCGTTCAAAACGAACATGCAAACTATGGTGAACAATCTTACGAACGACTGGTATCAGAAGGGCGTAATGGCATTTCCGGATAATCTTGACGTCAACGTTATCGAATCTGGCAACGCTCTCAATCCGAGTATGCTGGATACGATAGTCACATTACTAAATACCGAAATAGCGTTTGCATTGGGATTCCCGTTAGCACTCGTAACCTCGTCCGGTACTGAACTCGCAACTGCACGTAACATACAGGAAACGATGGCGGGAGTGCTCAAAGGCATACAGGATCAATATGAACGGATAACGCAGAAGTTAATTTACGAACAATTCCCAGCAGCGCAGGACGCAGAGATCAAATTCGTGTTAGCACCGTTAACGCCGAAGGATGCCAAGCAGCTTGCGGAGATAGATAAACTGCATAGTGACATCCTCGAGGTATTCAAGAAGATAGGTGCGAACGATGATGATTTACGGGCACTCGCTACGAGATACGAACTGCTTGATGAAATGAACTTAGGCGGTGAAGGCTTGCAGCAAGGAGTAAGCTCTTCGACCACTCCTTACAATTCAAATCAAATACATGGCGTTATGAAAGTCGTAGAGAATATCGTAGCTATGCAAGAAGCCGCTGCGATCTCTATGGAGGCGCCTGGGTAGAGTAATGCCAGAAGAGAGAGAGAGAAAGATATGTCGGTGAACGAATAATGGCAGACCCAGAAAAATCTGATAAAGGACCTGTGCTAAAAGAAAAGATAGAACTGCGATCTGAAGTAGTTGAGGACCTAACGGTAATGATCAATCAAATCATGCTAAGCTATTACGAGAAAACAGGAATTACGCCCACGCAGGCCGAGATGGTGCATGCTTCTCATAATCTTGTGTATCACTGGGGCAAGCTACAAGGAAAACTCGATACGCAAAAGAAACATGAAGAACTGATAAAATCAAGGAGGGGGATGGTAGTTGGATCCAACGTGGGAGGCTGATGAGCTAATGCTGAAAAAAGCACAGGGCGAGTTGAATAGCATGAGGTTAGAGCTCGAAATGATGGCACGAACATTAGAGAACCATCAGACGACTATTAAAAATCTTGGATACGTCCCAAAAGGAACAGAAGACAACTTTAATCTTTTACAGGCAGTGCAAGCGAACATAGCATCAGATCTCAGGAAGATGGCGAGAACAATGAGGGCGCTTCTGAATGTTTACTCTATTAGCGAGGCGGAATGAAGAGACTCGGGAGGCATAAAAGGAAAAATGGATTGTGAGCTGTGCGGTGATAAAATCAATGATGAAGAAAGTAATGATGTTTGTCTTTGTGATGTTTGTATTAAGCACCTCAGACGAATTGAAGAGAAGGATAGCTTCATTCCTTTAGAGGAAATATAAAAATGTGTCGTGGATTAACACCTAAGGAAAGAGAAGAAAGAAGAGAAAAGTATAAAGGAACGCCTTATGAAGAACTCGTGGTAAAGAATCCCCGAGTGTATAACTGGGACGGAGAGCATTTTGTTGAAGTCGAATAGGATGAAAAAATGGAACAAGAAATCTATGATGGGACCTGCCCACACTGCGCAGGCGATGATATAGAATCTCTGAAGGAGATCATATGCGGTAATTCGCGCAGCCAAGAGAATAAATGTTTAGAATGCGGAATTACGTTCACAGTCTCAAGGAAAGTGGTTATGGTGGCCGAGTACGAGCCTAACGGAGGGGGTGCAAGCGGCAACCCGTAAGAGAAATGGAAAACTTAGAAATAGTCGTGCACCGGTGCACGAAAGAGGAACTGGAAGAGGAAGCGGAACGACTCGGAAGTAACCCCTGGTATGGTCTAAAACACCTCAGAGGCTTCCGGTTAGGTAACGAGATATGGGTGGTTGAAGATTGTATAGGCGAGTTGGCTCTACAAGCACACGAATACGGTCACGTTATCGGCTTGAAGCATACAAAATTCCCGGGTATAATGAACTTCAGCGGGCTGTTTAGGTGGTTTACGTTTCATCCAAACGATATAATCACCCTTTTAAGAAAAGTGTTTATGAGGTGATTGCTAATGGAGCAAAGACGAACAAAAGAGATAATATCGGCTGATGAGGTAGGAGAGTTGGAAGAGGTGCTGCCTGAACTTAGACAAACGCCAGAGGAGGATGAGTTTAGTAATATCAACGAATAACACTCAGTAGCAAACCTTTATATATCCCGCGCACTTTTAATTACGCATGATAGAACCAATAGTAGCGAATTGGGGTGTCATTGTGGCGGCGATATCTGCGTTCATAGCGGGCATGATGGTCTATGCCAAGATACTCACTAAGCGGCTAACGGAAGAAGAAGCCAGAGCGATCTATCGGAAGGGCTATGCAGTCTATCGAGAATACAAAAACGCGGTAGCATCAACAAGCCCAGGCGGAACAGAGATAACAAACGATGAGATGCTTGATATAATGAGGCACGGTGCAGATTTCGTTAAGACTGTCTTTGACTCACTGGCACTGGAAGACCAAGTATCATTAGACGAGCAGAAAATCAATATTGCCAAAGTCGTAAACGACAGTAGGCTTCCAGACTAACCAGAATGCCACCCGCAGAGGTCAATAGTTTCACGCGAGACTTAGTTAGTGAATACGACCGAGCGCGAGCTACCCTACTCCGAGATCTTGCATTGCCACGGGATCAAGCATACATTACTGGACATATCCAGGCGACGTTAAGCCTCTGCACGGTAAACCAGGCAGAGATAATCGTGAGTGATTTGAACTCGGCATTGGTGGCCGGCATTTATATCGAAGCGGACTTTTTGAAGGATACGATACCGGCATATACGGGTGTTGACGTAAACAGAATATCAAGTACGCACCTCAACCGCATTTCGACGGATACGATAGGCTACATCGGCAGGACGAATAAAGAGCTTGAGAAAGCGCTTAAAGCAGAGTACAAACGGCTATTAGCAAACAATCAGCTCGTTACGCAACTCAAGGAGCGGGGCTGGTCACAGCAAATCGGCAAGAAATTAGCGGCGCTTGGCTATAGTGACGACATCATCAACTTAGTGAAAAGTCAGACAACGGCTAACAAGATGGCCGCCATACTGGAGATGAACGGTATGCGTGGCGGGATGCACCCTAACGATATCTCAAAATTACTCAGGCCGTATATCAGAGACGTCTTCGGTGACGGCGGCGTTCTCATTGACAATATCGGTAAGACGAGATTAAAGCTGGTAGTGAATGCGGACGGTAAATACGAGATGATCAAGCAGACGGTTACGAACCCATATCGCACGACTGTAAACAACTATGCGGATACAATAGCACGGAGTTCAATGCTAAAAGCGCAGAACGAAGGCCGCGTAGCCACCTTACAACAGAGCGGGTTCTGCGAAGAGAAATACAGGTTCATTGCTGCGATGAGTGGCAACACCTGCGCGACGTGCGCTATGATGAACGGCCAGATAGTGAATCCTTATGAAGTCACGCCGCCGATACACGCAAAATGCGGCTGCCGGCTTGCACCCATCTGGAAAAAGGAAACAGGCCTGACAAACCATACCGACGAATATTACGAGACACAGCGTAATCAGTGGTTCTGGAAGCAGCATCAGACAAAAGCATTCAATAAGACATTGCCACGGGAGCTGAGAATTACAAATTACAACTACCTTCCTCCTGAGCTGACTGGAGGTATGCCAACGGGCGCGGAGATGCGAGAGATAAGGAGGACGCTCTTACCGAGCGTAGCGTAGCATAAATGCCATCCGTAAATCTCACTATAAGAGACTTGACGAGGATAAAGAAAGGACTCGTTAGAGAGATAGTAGCCGCAGAGAAACGCGGTGTGAAATTAGCAG
>Ga0210003_1000234_pt1 | contig 49256 bp, 38 predicted proteins | sample LantaG_FD_182804 | JGI IMG/M metagenome (GOLD analysis project Ga0210003, IMG submission 182804) | Deep subsurface microbial communities from Baltic Sea to uncover new lineages of life (NeLLi) - Landsort_02402 metaG (SPAdes) (version 2) | ecosystem: Environmental > Aquatic > Marine > Oceanic >... | reverse complement strand
GCGGCTCTGTTACCGCAAGGTAATAACCCACGATTATCGGTGGCTACGTACCACCTTGTCGCATAAGCTTTATCGGCTTATGACGACGTTTTACAATCGCAGGGCCGGTCGTTCCATATTTTCTAATGCCAACTATTCATTCACTGCCGGGAAAACGATGGTTATCAAGCTGCCATCGAACGTAGAGTTCGGCAAGCCTTCGCAAGAAGTCTACGTTAATCTTGCCAAATGGTCGGAAGGGACATGGCAGGACTTGAGCAAGGTTAAGGCTATCATTGAACCAAACGAGATGACGCTGACCAGTGGCGTACGCCAAGACGGTTTTTATAGGCTGCGGCTTGCTGACCAAGATCAAAGCAACGGGCTATCTGCTTATGAGGGGTATGCCATTGTTTGCAGAAACTGGAAAAGGGGGCTATTTGCCTTTTGTCATATATTCAAGGAAGAGCTTGAATTGAACCGCGACCCGAATTTGATTCTATCTTCAATTGCGGTTTCGCACATTGACCGAGTAATGGAAAGAGCATCCGATAGATCCTTTTTGTCTGGTGAAATCCTGAAACTTCTGGTCTCAGCCATACGAAGCAGAGAAGACTCGGGCAGGGGGCGCTGTTTCGAGTTCGTTCTGGGCGATTCGATTAATATGCAACTGAAACGATTTGCAGGTGCTTCAATAGCAAACTTTAGCTTGTTTATTCCGGCCGATTACAATACTTCTCAAAAATGGCCTGTCGCTTTATGCCCAGGTGTACAGGGCGATGTTGGTTCTCCAGAGGATGATGAATTAATTAGAGTAGGGTGGGACTTTCAAGGCGGGGCGTTGCAGTTCGAATGGCGGGATCTGGAATATATGCTTAACTTTCTCGAAGGGAAACTTAGCCTGGACCGAGATCGTATATACGTATACGGTATATGTTGGAAGGGTATTTCAACGGAGGCGCTGGCTTTACATCATCCTGATCAATTTGCCGCATGTAGTTGGACAATCGGAAATAGTTACCGCCATTTATCCGGCAATGCGTTGCACCTGCCGCTTTTCTTTGAGATAGATGAAAACCGCCTTATTCCATACAGTGTTTTTGCAGCTAAGTGTTTTGAATACTATGGCTGCAAACATTTCAGCACGTCAGAAGAAGCAGAAATAAAGTTCAATGAAGTACGGGAGAAAAGGCCTCAAAGGGTTCTGTATTCAATTGACTCGTTGGACAATCAGGAAGCCTACTGGGTGACGATAGAAGGTCGCAAAGATGAGAATTTCACCGCCACAATTGATGCATCGGTGCAGGACCGGGCCATAGTTGTCAAGACAAGGAATGTTGAGGCCTACAGCCTTGACCTGGTAAAAGCGCCGATCGATTCGAACGGGTCTGTTGAGATTATTGAAAACGGCAAGAGCCTGGGGTGTGTGACGCAGAGTGTGTTTGTTAGAAGGCCCGAGCTATATGCCACGGCAAAGTATATCAAGAGCAAGTTCATTCATGGTCCTGTAAGTGATGTATTCAGATCTCCATATGTGGTTGTGTGGGGCAGTCATACACAAGATAAGAAGTTCTCCCAGGCAAGTTCTAAACTTGCAAAGTCATTAGCAAATGGAGCTCCAATTTATTTTGATGCCAATATGCCTTCCAGTTTACTTGATACACATAATATAATTCTTGTTGGTACGCCGGAATCAAATGAGTGGTTGTCGATAATAAATAAAGAACTGCCGGTGTGGTTCGAGGATGGCAAAATCGTAGCTAATGGGAGGCGCTATGGGGGCCGTGACACCGGTTTCATTCTCATTTATCCCAATCCACTTAATAAGGACAGGTATATAGCCGTTTTTTGCGGCATGTCGGGCGTCGCGATGGAGAACGTTTCAAAGGCATATTCAGAAATGAACTCTGCACAGTCATCAGATGCCATATATTCATCGGATGTCGGCATTTTTGAGGTGGCTGACGATGGTGCAATCAAATGGCACGTTATGGAGAGATTCAATACCCTATGGAACTGGCATAAACAGTGGGGGGACGTGTTGGCTGTGGCCAAGAGCAAGCATGCGCGTTGGCAATGGCGCCAATTTGTTGCAAGGGTTTTAAGAAAACAACTTCATGCTGATATTGCAATTTGCATGGATCCATTCAGATATTCAGATTCAGTACCTGGAAGTAAGATTACCTTTCGTGATGTGTTTAACACCTTCCGAAATGACTGGATTATAAAAGTGAAGGTGAACGGCAGACAATTAAAGGAGCTGCTATTGACGCCCATTAATGCGTCCTCAGGCGTAAGGGTTGGTCTACCGATTATGGATGGCATAACAGCTACGAAGGCGGTGCATAATCCGGCGGGCGGTGTTCCGGCAATCAGCGAACTGAAAGATGAGCGTATGTACACCGTTGCCATGCCTTACAACTTCGTTAATGGAGAACTGCTTGGTGTTGGTCTGAAGGAATATGACATTCTGGGAGAGGATTACCTGGTACGTATAATGGGCGACTACTTGGCCGGCAATAATAATTTCGACCTTGATACCCAGTTGAACAATATGACGTTGAATGTTTTATGGTAAGTCTGTAAGGAAGTATATGAAGGGCAAAACCCCTGGTCTTTTGAAAGGACGGTGAACAATGAGCGAGAAGTTTGGGACTTTTGTAATCATTATCGTATTGATAATGGTGGTCGGCAGCGTTGGTAACGTACAAGCAGCCTTGGTGGGACACTGGAAACTGGATGAGACGAGCGGAACAATTGCACATGACTCCAGCGGTAACGGACATGATGGAGTTCTTGCCCCGGGATTCTCATTCGAGAAGAATTTGGTGACAAGCTTAATTGGTAATGCGTTGCAGTTTAACAGTAAGGATAATTACATCGATGTTGATTCACTTAAAATACCCACAAAGGCTTTTACCATAGCTTTTTGGTTCAGCCCGGAATCAGATCTGGACTCTACCAGCCGACGGATGGAACTAATATGGTGGAAAGAGCATGATCGCCCATACTTGAGATTCAACAGGGATAAAGACGGCCGTATAGCTTTCTATGTTGAGTTGTCGGGAGAAGATTATGACGTTAAAACTACTACCAACTTATGGAAAGCATCTGCCTGGTATCACATCACAGCTACCTTTGACGGTCACCATATCAAGATTTATGTTGACGGCAGGTTGGAGAGTACTCGCTCCCAGGAAGGATTACATTACCCGGCTCGCAAGGCTCGTTTCGGCATTAACAGGGATGGCAAGGACCTGTTTAAGGGCAGCTTTGCGGATATCCGCATTTACAGCCATGCACTGGGCACAGTTGAGATCGCCAAAGTCGTTCGACTTCCGGCATTGGATGAGTATATACGTGCCGTTCAGCAAGCCAAGACTATGCTTGAAAAGGGGCTGCCACGACAAGCAACAAATCTTCTTGAGAAGAAAGTTGATGCATACGATCAATTGACGCAGCAAAATGCAGCCCAATATATTTTCGTTGCTAAAGACCTGGGTTATGAGCTTCGTTTCTTGCTGGCCAAGGCCAGGAATGCTGCAGGTTCACCATACGAGGATGTTATTGCTCAGTACGGTCGCGCGATTGGTCAGGGTCAACAACTATTGCCACGGGCGATAAAGGTAAAAAATATGGTCAGCCAGGGGCAATTAGAAGAGGCGGTTCAATTTCTGCAGAGCTACTTGACTGAATATGTGCAGCAGTGGGGCAAGAGTCATGATAATGAACCCCCAGCAGACAGACTGGGCGAACTGTATTTTCAATTGGCTGAAATGAAGAAGGCTTCCGGTACGTCAAAGAAGGATATTGCTGAGGCATATAGCAAAACGTTCGACGGGTTGAGTTCTAAATGTGTGCCTGAGGAGACGTTGGCATTGATATGGTTGCTGAATAACGAACGCGGCAGGTGCAGAGAAGTGATTAGGTCAGTTGCACATTCTGAAAATGCCGGCGAACCTTTATTAGCTGTGCTTCGCAACATGTGGACGTATTTTGAGTTGATGGGAAAGTGGAACGATTTTGAGTGGTTGCTGGATGCAACGTTTGAAGAAGCACGACATCCGGGTGAGTGGATGCTGTTTGTAGAGTCCAGTTTTGACGGCAAAGCGAAGACGTGTGCAAAGAAGTATACGGACCACGTGCAAAGGAGGCCCAGATTCAAGTTTGCCAGGGACCTGGCGCTTGCGGAAAGATACCTTGCTGCAAGCAAATACAGGGACGCAGTTGAACTGTACCAAGCCATCCTGGGCTATTGCGGCCCGGAAGATAACAGGAACGCAGTTGAGTTCGGACTTTGCCGATGCATGTTTTCAGAGCAGCGGTACAGTGAGGTCATTTCCAAACTCGATAACTTTGTCAACAGCAGGAAGAGTACCAATCGAATGTATGCAAAAGAAGCAATGCTGATGAAGGTTCGTACACATGCCCAACTTGGTCAATTCGAAAGATCTGTCGATGTGTGTTTTGTTCTGATGATGGAGTACCCGGAGATAAAGGAGATGCCGGAAGTCGTATTTTCTATGGGGTATTGCAGCATGCTCCTGGGTAAATTCTCGGAAGCAGCAGATGCTCTTGCTATAGTTGCACGTGACTACCCTGAGAGCAGCTATGCAAACAAAGCCAACATCTATTTGGAACGTATAAAGACGATGGCACACTAAGAGACCAGGGGATGCGTGCCCACAGTTGTCGGCTAACTCAGAGTTTTCTTAAAGGTGTTGATTTATTATGAAAGGACGCTTGGATATGAAAGAGAAATTTATGCTATTGCTTGTGTTTGCCGGAGTTGTGGTGATTGGCTCTGCCTCCTATGCGGCAGGTGCAACCCTCCAGGCTCACTGGAAGCTGGATGAGACAACCGGCATAACTGCCATGGACTCGACCGGCAACGGATATCATGCCACGCTAATGGGTGGTTTGTCATTTGACAAAAGTTCGGCGGAAGGTATCGAAGGCAGGGCACTAAACCTTGATGGTATCGACGACGGCATTGTAACCGCTGATTCCTTTTGTCGGGGGTCTGATTCTTTTACTATCGCCTTGTGGTTTAATCCCAAGAAGACCCTTGACGGCAAAAGCAATCAGGTGAATTTTCTGTGCGGATGGAAAAAACAGGGCTATCCTCTTCTGGGGTTCAACGAACTGGGCTTTGGAGAAATCGGTTTCTACGTTGATGATGGAAACACCTATTATGTCGTGAGCAAAACCAACTTGTGGAAGGCTGACACTTGGCATCACATTGCAATCACATTTGGTCAGTCGGTTCTGAAAATATATGTCGATGGGCAACTTGAGCAGTCGGTCAAACACCCACGCGACTCAATCGACAGCATCCCGAAGGATTGTCTCGGTATCGCTCGTAACGGCGAACATGCTTTTGAAGGCAAGCTTGATGACATTCGCATCTACGGAGGGGCGTTGAGTGAGAGTGAGGTTTCCCAGCTTTGCAAACCGCTTTTGTCAAGACTGGCTGGAGCCGTCCAAAGGAGTCAGAAGATTCTCGAAGCTGGAAGCGGGGCGAAAGGGATAAGCCTCATTCAAAAAGAAATCAGCCAATGCGAAGCGTGGAAGAATGACGACCCAAACAGGTTTGGAGTGCCTGAAAGAGAGATGCTTCTGGGTATGTATTACATATTAGCCGAAGCCAAGAAAGCAGCGAACTTACCGAAGAAAGAAGTTGATGCTGCCTATAGGCGCTCAATCGAGCCTGGATTGCTTCCTGCTTTCAACGGTGGCTCTGCTCTGTTCTGGCTGCATGAGAATACAAAATCGTCGGAGTATGAGAAGATGATCTGGTCTCTTATAGAGAATAATAGCAATTATCTGAGCGAAGCGGTGGCAAAGGCCAAAATGATGGTTGCGAGTGGAAACTTGGAAACAAGCATAAGATTCATAGAGGATAACCTGGCTGCTTCCACCGGCTGGCGTGAGAAGCATCCCAGTGGAAACACGGTCGCTTTGGATAGCCTACCTGATGTATACTTCCAACTGGTCAGGGCGAAAAAATCACAAAGAGCGCCACTGAAGGAAATTGCTTACGCATACAGCAAGACGTTTATGACGTCAACTATAGTGTATATTCCCATTCAGACAGAAGCGTTGACATGGCTGCTCGATCATGAATACGCAAAAGAATACACAAAGATAACGAGGTCTCTTCCAGAAATTCCTGATTTCAACGACACTTTAGTTCAGGTGTTCAGCAATGTCTGCAGGAACTGTGAGTTAAAGAGGAACGGGGCCGGTTTCGAACATCTTTTGAATGCCGTCTTCAGCGAGAAGAAAAACGCTTTCAGATGGGCCAAGTTCATAGAGTCTTGTCTCCAAAACACAAACAGTCAGTGGGCCAAGAGGTATTACGCATATATGGATAATAATCCCCGAATAGTACTGGATAGGGACGAAACGGCCGCACAGTGCTGTATGACAGAGGGAAAATATGCAGAAGCTGCTGAACTGTACCGGAATACTCTAACTCAAGGTGTGGCTGGTAATGACAAGACGCACTTCGAGTTTCAACTATGTAAATGCATGTTCATGGCAGGAGAATACCACCAGGTTATCCCGATGCTTGAGAGTTTCACTATGAAAAACCACGAGAAAAGTGATGAGGGTCTGATTTTTGAAGCCATGCTGATGAAGATTCGTGCACATGCTGAGCTTGAGGAACTTGACAAGGCTATGCAGATTTGCTCAGTCATGCTGAAGGACAACTCTGAGGCAGGTGATAAGTCCGAGGTGGGCTGTCTGTTGGGGTATTACCATATGATTAAAGGTGATTTGGATAAGGCGAAAGATGTTCTTGGTTCAGTGGTAAGGGATTATCCGGAAAGTAACTCTGCTCGCAAAGCTCAATTGTGTTTAAGCCGTTTGGCAACTACTACAAATTAGGAAAAGAAAAGACCGATGTGCTACGCCATTGTCGAAGTCAGGAATGAGGAGAATTCTGAGCGCCCAGAGCTAATTCGTCTGTGCAGCCTAAACATGGTGGGGCAAGTTTCACGCTTGTTGGGAATTAACAAGCTCTGTGCGTGAAAGCATCGAAATTCTCAAAAGGGAGGTCCGCGTTAGTGAAAAAGAATAACTACAGAAATATGGTTACGTACACATGCCTTGCAATCCTATTTTTGGGATATGCCGTGCCGATTGAGTCCTGGCCGCCGGCCAAAGCAGAGGATGTCGAAACGAACACCAATACCGGAGGCCTGGACGCACTTCAGGAAGCTATAGGAGCCTCAGATGACGCAAAAGCGGTACAAATTAGCGAAGCGATACTTCGGCGATTGGAGGCACAATTCAGAGCTAATGCAGGTTTTAACTCATATAAGTCCAAGCTGAATGCTGCGGTTTTTTTGGCGCGCCAAATGGAGATGCAACTCAAAAAGGCGACTAATAGAAAAATGATTACGACGACCTCAGAAGTTCTCGGGAACGAAAAGCGGAACGAGAGGCAAAACAATGAGCCAACTGTACTTTCGGTTGCTCCGGCCAAGAGTTTTTACGAAACGTCAGTAAAGCTGTTTTCAAAGCCGATAAGGATGGAGGGATTAAAACCTGAGGAGAAAGATTTTCTTGCCAGGTATTACGACCTGAAGCTCAGACTTCTTGTTAGAAATATCGCCCAGGCAGGGCAGGCACTGGCTCTTGCCGAACCACAGTTCAAAGGAACCTACGACTATGTTCTTGTCTTGCCTCTACTGCATGCGTCAGAAGAGAAACCAGTTAATATAAATATCCTGCCAAAGTGGACGAGAGGGCCTGAACAACTGAGCACCCTGTCAGATTCGTGCCTACTGCATTTTGGTTTTCCTTTTCACGCAATGGTATTGGCAAGAGAATCTGTTCGTTTGCAGTCAGGCCAATTCTCAGAGATTGATTTCTACAAATCTGCGGCGGAGAGATGCAAAAGAGGACTGTCGCACGTTGCTGTAGATTGTCTGCTAAGGACGATGAAACTGATTCCGAAAGAGAATTCCAGGAATATAGTGGATCTGTATTTTCAAATTGTAAATGTGTGGTTGGACTCCGGCAATTATGCCCTGGCCGCCGCTCAGGCACGTAAGATATTCGAGGCCTATCCGGATTACGAAGATGTTGGCAAAGCCATGTGGCTTTATCATTACGCTTTGTCACGGAGTAACAGGATAGATGAAGTACTGGCACATATTGACACGGCATTAGCAGAGCACCGTTGTGTTCAATACAGGCCCAAATTGATGTACATCAAATGGTGGGCGCTTCGCCGCAAACGCAGCGAAACAGCGCGAGTTGCAGCTTTGGAGTATCAAATCCTGAAAGAATATGGCGAGAATCCGATGATTGCTCCGATATTGCTGTCGCGTGCCACAGATTTGTTGGCACGGCAAGATTATGCTGGGGCTCAAGGAACATTGGCGTACCTTGTGGAAACATTCCCGTCGACAAAAGCTGCAGGGCAGGCCAAGAGAATATTGACAAAACTGCAAAGTATCAGACAGGCACATTAGAGTTAAATATGTCGACCGTATGAACCTGGCAACCAAATGTGCCTTTAGAAAGATACCAACTGACAAGCTCAAAACAACGATGTTTGATAACGGCAAGGAGTTTGCTGGTTTTAAGGAGCTTGAAAAGTTACTCTCGATGCGTAGTTATTTTGCTCATGCCTATAGTAGCTGGGAGCGTGGAACGAATAAAAATAGGAACGGATTATTGCGGCGGTTCTTTCCAAAAGGCACAGATTTTCACCAAGTGAGCCAATGGCTGCTTGACAAAGTTGAGAAGTTATTAAATAATCGACCGAGGAAATGTTCGAACTATCAGATGCCCGCAGAAGTTTTCCGGAGTGGGAAAGTATGTTGCGCTTCAGGTTAAAATTTTGGTTGAAAAATGCCGCGCATTACTGAAGAATTAGCAGTTTATACTAAAAAAGTTCGACGCACCGATACAAAGGACTGTTGTTTTTATGATATTCACCTTACACAGGTACATACTTCGAGAGCTGTTAAAGGTCTTCATCCTTGCCTCGGTCGCTCTCACTTTGATGCTTAGTCTCGCCGGAATCCTGCGACCCATTCAGGAATACGGTGTAGGCCCAAGGCAGGTAATACACCTCATGGGATATTTTCTCCCAATCACGCTAACATTTGTCCTGCCCATCGCAGCGCTCTTTGCCGCCTCCCTCGTCTACGGAAGATTCGCCGGAGACAATGAAATCGACGCATCCAGGGCGAGCGGAATAAGTATCTTAAGCCTCATTTATCCAGGACTGGCACTGGCCATTATCGTTGCAATCGCAAATCTAATTCTCAGCTTTCACGTAATGCCGGCCTTCATACATCGAGCACAAAAATCCCTCAAGGCAGACGCCAGGAGTATCCTGTTCAGAAACATTCGAAGAAATGGATACTACAGCCTGCCGCCGGACGGAAGATACGTCATTTACGCGGATCTCGCAGACCAAAAAACCGACACCCTCGCTGGAGTTATCATCGTAAATGTCGCAGACGCCGCTATTGAAAAAATCATCACTGCCGAATCCGCAACAGTGCGTTTCCAACCCAATAGAAAGTTCAACCCCGTACAGATAACAGCACGAAACGCTTGCCGAATGGAGGGAGACCACTTCGTATCACTGGGTTATGCCTTGTTCGACGTCGAATTCGGCTCAATGCTCGATGACGACATAAAATTCAAAAAACTCCATGACATGAAAAAAATCCGGGATGTCGACCTGACCTTCTTTGCTCCCATCGATAAGCTGGCGCGCAACCTTTACTCACAGATAACCACCGAAATGCTCGCTCAAAACATCTCCGCTAAAATAAGCAATCCCTCGGACAAATTCTATAAACTGCTAACCGGAACTACATATATACTATTCACCGCCGACAAATGCACTGTTACCAGAACCCAGCAAATCGAATTGACACAAAACGTCATAGCTATCGAACAGGACGCCCTGACAAAACAAAACATTCGAACCATGCGATGTGAACGGGCTTTGCTGAACACCCGCGCCGACCAATCCGACCCAACCCTGACTTTGGAACTCTACAACCCTACATGGAAAAGCCCCGAAGGGCGGAAAGAAACCGCATGGCCCTGGCTGCGAATCCGGGGATTGATCCTGCCAAAAAACATCAACACCGCCGCGGCTCAATTCAAAGTCAACAACAGGTTCAATGCAAAGCTACTGGCCTCACCAAAATCGCTCGCAACAATAAATAAACCCACACCCCAACTCTTGAAACTTCACCACGAACTCAAAAGAAAAATTGCACGAACACTGGCCGAGATAGAAGCTGAAACTCACTCCAGGCTCGTCTTCGGCGTAGGATGTATCATAATGATTATGATCGGCATAGCTTTGGGAATCATGTTCAAGGGCGGACATCTGCTCAGCGCCTTTGGTCTCAGTTGCATACCCGCCGCAGTGTTGATGGTAAGCATCCTGACGGGCAAAAACATCGCCGAAAACCCCGGTTCCCAAAACGTCTCGGGAACTGCTATAATGTGGCTCGGATTTGTCATGCTCTGCGTACTGGCTGTCTTCTTATACCAAAAATTGCTCAAAAACTAAACCTCCGGAATAATGAAAACACTCGACAAATATATCGCTAAAAACTTTCTTATAGGATACGTCATAGCATTCGCCGTACTCATGGGACTGAGGATAATTATAGACCTCTTCGTAAATCTCGACGAATTCACCGAACATGCCGACATCGGCGCGATAAAGGCCATCATCAACATTTCAACCTTCTACTTACTCAACAGCACACTTTACTTCCGAGACTTCGCCGGAATCATTACCGTACTGGCCGCCGTCTTCTCAATCGGTAAAATGGTACACGCAAACGAATTCGTGGCAATGATGGCCTCAGGAGTCAGCCTAAGAAGAGTAATCGCACCAATTGTCTTGCTTTCGGTAGTAATGACCGCAATACTTGTTATCGATCAGGAATTCATAATACCACCTCTCAGCGACGAGCTTGTGCGAAATCACGATGAACTCCCGGGGCAGGAAACTTATAATGTGAAATTCATCACCGACAGCCGCGGCTCACTAATCTTCGCTCAGGGATTCGACCGGAAAACTGAAACCTTACACAAACTTACAATCATAACGCGACAAAGAATCGATGACACAATGATTTGGCAGCCCACAGGAAAGGTCTCCGCCGAAAACGCCGTCTATAACCAAAACACCCGGCAATGGCAGCTCCAAAAGGGACGCTTCTTCAAGATAGACTCAATCGAAGAACCACTGCCTCTCGAAACCTACAAAACCGACCTCAAGCCCAGGGACATACCCGTCAGACTCCGGGCAGAATGCAAAACCCTTCTAAGTTGGGCGCAGCTTAACGAACTCCAGAAGCACCGAACAAAAATAAAGGACCTCGCACAGCTTTACAGCCAAAAGAACTTTCGTATTACAGAACCAATCATTAACCTCGTAATGCTCATGATATGCCTGCCGGTACTCGTCTGCAGGGACCCCAAGGCTATGAAGTCCGCCGTCATGATCAGCTTTCTCATCACCGCCGCATGCCTCATAACTACCTTCATCTCAAAAATGTTTGCCGCCGAGGCTATATTCAACAGGGTCGAAATGTGGGCATGGCTGCCAATCTTCATCTTCCTCCCAATCGCCTTTATCGAACTCGATTCGATAAAAACCTGACTCGCCACGCGAACCCGAAAAACACCGAACCTAACTGCTGCCAAGCACCTCGCGAATCTCCCTGTTTATGCGAACGCTGCACCATGCCTTGCCGCACATCGAGCAGTAATCCGCAGCATCGGCATTGCCGCCTTCGATGCCTTTGCAGGCCTCCTCGTGCATCCGTTTTGCCGTCTCAGGGTCCAGCGACTCACCAAGATGAGACTTCCACTGCAAAGCCGCACGCGCACTACTCAACCGCCTGTCGCGCTCATCCGCTCCTGCCAAACCACGAGCAACATCCGCCGCATGGGCCGCTATCTTCGCCGCGATAACACCAACGCGAACGTCCTCGGTATTCGGAAGCCCAAGATGCTCTCTCGGCGTAACATAGCACAAAAATGACGCCCCGTAATAAGCCGCCGCCGTACCACCTATCGCGCTGGTTATATGGTCGTAACCCGGAGCAATATCAGTCACTACAGGCCCAAGCACATAAAACGGTGCACCGTGACACAGCTCCTGCTGCAACTCCATATTGTACTGTATCTGGTCAAAAGGAACATGTCCCGGCCCCTCGACCATCACCTGGCAGCCCTTCGCCCGTGCCCGCTGGGTCAACTCGCCCAGCGTCCGAAGCTCCGCAAGCTGCGCCTCATCCGTCGCGTCCGCGATTGCCCCGGGCCGCAGACCGTCACCAAGCGAAAAACACACGTCGTACTCACCCATTATATCACACAATTCATCGAACATCTCGTAAAACGGATTCTGCTTATTATGATGCAGCATCCACTTCGCCAGCAGCGAACCGCCCCTGCTGACAATCCCACCAACACGATTCGTTACAAGGGGCAGATACTCTTTCAGAACACCGGCATGAATCGTAAAAAAATCCACACCCTGCCGAGCCTGCTTTTCAAGCGTCTCCAGAATCACCCTGTCGTCTATATCTTCAACATCCCTGCCTTCGATCATCTCGTATATCGGCACCGTACCAAAAGGAACCGGACACTCGCCTAACAACCGCTCACGAGTCTCATCGAGTTTATCGCCCGTACTCAAATCCATTATCGCGTCGGCCCCTGCCGATAGCGCCACCCACATCTTCTTCATTTCACCTTCTATTGATGAAGACACGCTGCTCGTACCGATATTCGCGTTTACCTTCGTCCGCAGTACCCTGCCTATCCCGACAACTTTCAAATTACGACCAAGGTGCAGCCGGTTCGCAGGAATCACAACCTCCCCAGCCGCCACTTTTTCCTGCACAACCTCCGCCGCCACTCCCTCATCATGCGCCACCAGCTTCATTTCCTCGCTCATCTGCCCAAACCGTGCTCTTTCCATCTGCGTCATCATCTTCTCAAAACTCCCATCATGCCAAAAAAAAACGCTCCCTGAAGAAGCGATTCCAAAACAATTACCGAACAATTCACCGCTTCCTACGCAGGCCTCACAGCCGACACACAGCCGCTATCCCGATCAGGTTCAAAGGGTGTCTTCTCAGACCCGGCCATTACCGAGCCACCCCTGCAAATCCAACCCCCATTATAACCTACAAGCCAAACCAGTCAAACAAACTTTCACTTATAATGCAGCCGCCACAAAATACCCCGCCTTTCGACCAACCCCCCAAAAAAAACTGAGCACACATTTTTTTACAAAACTTTTACAATGGTATCTCAGGCCCCAAAACCGCCTCTAATCGCCTCTCAAAGCCGATTTGCACCACACTAATTTCAGACTTTGTTGACTTGTCAAGAAATTATCTTCAACTATACGACAATCCGCTTGACTTGCCGACATCCCTATTATAGAATAAAGGTTCAACTTAGGCTGGTTAATATGCGGATTAAACCGCCACAGGGGCGGTTAATACTAAAAAGCCGCTAAAGGTGCGGCAAACAGGGTTTCTTTTTCGGAGGATCCTTGAGATGGATAGAAACTCGCATCCAAAAATTATCGTACTCATGCTAATCTGGGCTTTCTCCGCCGCCCACACCGTAAACGCAGGAATAATCGCCGGCTGGGGAAGAAACGACGACCAACAAATCGACTCGGCACAGGGCAGCGACTTCGTACTCGTCGACGCAGGGGCATATCACGGAATCGCACTAAAAACCGACGGTTCAATCGCCGCATGGGGAAGCAACGACCAGGGCCAAACAGACGCACCAACAACATACGACTTCGTCGCTGTCGCAGCAGGACTCTATCACAACGTCGCACTAAAAACCGATGGAACACTCACCGCATGGGGCGACAACGATTTCGGACAATGCGACGTACCGGATGGAAACCAATTCACTGCCGTCGCCGCAGGAGGATTCCACAACCTTGCACTAAGAGCAGATGGCTCAATTGCCGCATGGGGCAGAAACAACGAAGGGCAAATCAACGCACCTGCTACAGGAACTTTCGTCGCTATCGCCGCCGGATACCTCCACAGCCTGGCACTAACCCAGGACGGAACTGTCCTCGCATGGGGCAGAAACATGGAAGAAGAGTGCACAGTTACAGACACCAATCAATGCATCCTTATTAGCGCAGGCAACTTTCACAGCATGGCCCTAACCGCCGACCACAAAATCATCGCCTGGGGACTTAACGATGCACATCAAACCGAAACGCCCGACGGCAACAATTACATCGCTATCGACGCAGGCGGCAGGCACAATATCGCCCTTACCGAACAAGGCCAAATCATCGCTTGGGGCAGCAACGACTACGGACAGGCCAACGTCCCCGACATTAACGATTTCGCCGCCGTCGCCGCCGGATGGTATCACAGCCTCGCAATCACCGGAGACCAGCCAGCAATAAATCTCCTCACACCAAACGGCAGTGAAAACCTCGTCGCCGGAAACATCTACCCCATTATATGGAACTCCACCGGATACATCCCGGACGTACTACTCGAATACTCCACCAATAACGGACAAACATGGACAACGATAACCCCAGACACACCCAACACCGGAACCTATGACTGGACAATCCCCCAGCTAAACTCCAACAGAACCCTCGTAAGAATCGGCGGAGCACGATATTTCAGAAGCGTTACAGACACTTCAGATGCAGAATTCACCATCTACAAGTGCACCCTAACCTACGACTTGAACGGGGACTGCTACCTCGACTTCTCCGATTTCGCAACCTTCGCAAATGAGTGGATGCAATGCGGAAACCCATACAACCCGGACTGCCTGCCATAAGCAGCAAAGCAAATGCCGCCTCAGGACGACCCAAATGGTGACGCTGGACAACCCTTGCTCAGCACCACACACCCATCCTGCCTCACAAGAACATCATCCTCTATTCGAACTCCCAGCCGACCCGGAATATAAACCCCCGGTTCAATCGTCAAAACCATCCCCGCCTCAAGCCTGCCACCACCTCTGGAAGACACCGCAGGACCTTCATGAATCTCCAGACCCAAACCATGGCCCGTACCGTGGCCGTAAACTTCAAGTCCGCTGTTGCCTATAACCTCTTTAGCTGCAAGCTCGACATCCGCAATAGCAACACCGGCGCGAACCGCCTTAATCGCCGCCGACTGCGACTCCTGAACAACCTTGTAAACCTTCTCATAAAAACTCCTGCGCTTACCAACCGAAAAGCATCGCGTCAAGTCACAGCAGTAACCCTTATAACGAACCCCAAAATCAATCAGAACCGTATCATTCTTCTTCAGCCTCCGCCGGCCGGGCTGATGATGCGCCCGCGAACCGTGTGACCCAAAAGCCACTATAGTATCAAAACTGTTCGCCCCGCCTAATTTGCGAATCTCAAAATCAAACGCACCAGCCAGGGAGTTTTCAGAAACACCTGTCTCCAAATATCCACCAATACGTCCGAACGCATCACGTGCAATCCGCAAAGCCCCCCTGATGGCCCCAATCTCCTCTGCATCCTTAATCACACGCAAAGGTTCGATAACATTACACACCGACTTAACCCTGCCCCGAATTGCTTTCTTCAACGCGCCGAATTCAGCCAGGCTTGTCCAGCTTTCAACTCCAACTGTCGCCACGGTCTTCATCCGCCCAAGAACAATCCCAACAGCCTTAGCCAGCGGCTCATGACGCTCGATTATCCTGCACCACAGGCATTCGCACTGCGCCTGCTCGGTATACCTGCTATCCGTTAAAAGATAAACCGACCGCCGCCCGACAACCGCCCAACTATCGTCACCTGAAAAACCCGTCAAATAACGTACGTTCGCCCCCTTGGTCACTACAAGACAATCCACGCCCCGCCTGCACAATTCCTTTCGGACCAACCAAACACGGTTTCGCACAATTTCACGCTCCATTCGCAACGCTCGCAAATTAAAATGCGCCAAGCCGGTTAAGCGTCAGTTCGACGCAGATTTCCACAATATAATAGTCGATTCTGTCTGCCAGTACACTGCTTAACTGCTGTGCCGGCTGGACAATTTCAGGCTCGATTCCAAAAATGACAATTTCCCCGGCACATCTTCCCAATCGACGGGCCATATCAATTATGCCAAGTATGTCAGCTTCATGGAGTGAGTGGTGCGCGAGGGCTTTAACAGATTGTGCCTGCTCGGGAGTGAATCTTTTTATGTCACCCGATTGCAGCCCCATCCGGGCACAGTCAATGATTATAACCTTCGGCCTGTTTTGGATAAGGTGCAAAATCGCCATTCCGCCGGTTCCGGCGTCGATGAAATCCACGTTCGGGAATTCATCCTTAAGTTGTGCCAGTCGCTGCACAAGGTATGCTCCGATACCTTCATCGGCCATTAGCGGATTGCCCAGCCCGAGTACAAGCGTGTTCTTTTCCATGGCCTTGCGGTTTATTTTACAAATCTAACGTCGAGCATATGTGTCGAGCAGGAGATGCACGGGTCGTAGGAGCGAACAAGCATCTCAAGTTTCAGCCGGACCGTATCCTCAGGCTCATTCATTATTTCTGGAACAAGCTTCTCGAAATCCTTCTGGATATTTGCGTGATTCTGATTCGTCGGGATGCAGATATCCGCTGCGACGCAGTTGCCGTTTTTGTCGAACTCGTATTCGTGGAAGAGTATGCCTCGCGGCGCCTCGACACAACCGTTGCCTTTGCCTGCCCTGGGGCCGGTGACAACTGTCTCGGTCTTGAGGCCATTTGTGAGGAGTTCGTCTATCATTTCAATACTGGTTTCAACAACGTGAACACACTCGATTAATTGGGCGATAGTGTTCATGAAGGGATTGCAGCAGCCTTTGCTGAGTCCGAACATCCTGGCGACGGCCTTGGCTGTAGGTGACAGCAGTTCAGCGTTGTTGTTGAACCTGGCAAGAGCACCAACCGCATAAGAAGCCCGATGCCACTTTGCCCATTTGGCCGTCGATTGTTCGACGACATATTCGTTTGCCACGTCGTGCCAGTCATTGATTGGTACCACGCCGTCAAAATCGGTCGAGGTTATATCACCGTGATAGAAAGTGTATGTCGGCGGATTGTCCTGCTTTAACGATATGTATTCGGTTTCACGTTCGAATGCAGGGATATTTTCTGCAACTGAGAGCAGTAGTTCGGCCACTGCCTTGAGGTTTGGAATGGAGTTCTTGAGTTTTTGCTGGAGTTGGCGGAACTGTGTTTCGCTTGGGATAGCGGTCATGCCGCCGGGCTTTAGCGTCACGGGGTGCGTGGTTCTTCCGCCGATCAGGTCGGACCATTCGTTTGCGAGTCGGTGCAGGCCTATGATCGTTTTGACCGCTTCGGCGGCGGCAGATGCCAGGGAGACAACCGATGGCACGCCAAAGAAGTCCGGTGCCGCCAAATAGCCGATGTGAAGAATGTGGCTCTGAAGCTGCTCGGAGTAGTGCATAAGAATGCGAATCATGTCGGTCTGTTTGGAGACTTCGATGCCCATCGCGTTTTCAATTGCTTTCGTGGCGGCCAGAGAATGTGTTATTGAACAAATTCCACATATCCTGCTGACGATTATCTGAATATCCTCGTAGCTTCGTCCCCGTACCATTGCTTCGAAAAAACGTGGGGCTTCGGGAACCTGCCACCGCAGTTTTTCAATCTTGCCGTTAGTAACATTCAGAACGATATTTCCGTGTCCTTCGACTCGTGTAACGTGTTCAACTTCGATGTTCATATTCTTACTCATTGGTAGGCCTTTTCTCACTTCCAAACAGAACCATTTTACTTCGGAGTTCTTCAACGGTCAGTCCGTGTTTCTCAATAACATCCTTCGCAGCATCGACATTCGGATTGTCGACGTACCCTCTGCAGCCGAAACATCTAAAACCCGAAGATGGGCATCGTGCGCCGCATCCGGCCCTTATAATTGGCCCGAGGCATACCTGGCCATAATCCCAAAGACATGGATTGCCCTTGGCCTTACACTCCACGCAAACGGGATATTCGGGAATCTCCGGTGTTTTGCCTATCAGCAGACTGCGAATCACATAGCCGAACTCCGACCTCTCAATGGGGCAGCCGTGGATTTTGTAATCCACAGGGACAACCTCATCGACTGCCTTTGTCATCTCGGTTCGTAAATGGGCCATGCCTGCATCTTTGCCATAAACACATCGCTTAACTTCATCAAGGTCAAAGTTGTTCTTTAGCTTGTTAATACCGCCGATTGTCGCACAGGCACCCAGGGCCACAAGTACCTTGGCTCTGTTTCTGATAACCCACAGACGCTCTTCATCGGCCGGCCTTGTTATCGAGCCTTCGACGATGGCAATATCGTATTCCGTGCTTTGCTCGCTCATAGCCTCACGCCAGCGGACAACATCGACGGCTCCAATCAAATCGAGCAGTTCCTCTTCCATATCAATAATCTGAAGCTGGCAGCCCTCACAACACGCAAAATCAAAAATTGCTACTCTTGGTTTAGTCATCTCTATATTGCCTCCGGCGCAATCTTTAAGTCAGAATACCGAAATACAGGACCGTCCATGCAAACGTAATAGTTGTTTATCTGGCAATGGCCGCATTTGCCGACACCACACTTCATTTTTCTTTCGAGATTCAAAAAAACGTTCTCATGCGGCACGTCTTCCTCTTCAAGTGCCATCAGGACAAACTTGTACATGATGGGCGGCCCGCAAACAAACACGTATGCCGATGAAAGATTTGTCGCTATCTTCGGCATCAAGGTCGTCACCACGCCCACGTTACCCTTCCAGGTTGTGTCGGCCTTATCTACGGTTTCGAAGATGTTAATATCATCTCTGGCGGCCCAGTCGAACAGTTCTGAACGGTAGAAACGCTGATTTGGAAACTTTGTGCCCAGCAGAACAGTGACTTCACCGTAGGCATCGCGGTTATCCAGCACGTAGTTTATGAAAGACCGCTGTGGCACCAGCCCGATACCGCCGCAGATGAAAACCAGGTCTTTGCCTTTGGCTTCTTCCACGGGATAGCAGCCGTTTCCGCAAGGCCCCCGAATACCAATTTTGTCTCCTGCCTGCAACTGGTGAATCTTGTTCGTTACATTGCCGATTTTCCTGACGACCAGCTCGAAGCCGCCGATTTGTGTGGGCGAAGAAGAAATTGAAATTGGCGCCTCTCCGACCCCTGCAACGGAGAGTTCGACAAACTGGCCGGGCTTATATTCCAAAGGCTTGTCATCAGTCGACAGTTGTAAATACAACTCCGTCTCGTTCATCATTTTGGTCTTATTAACCGTAGCTAACTGCGGCAGGTAAATGTCTTTCTGTGTACCGCAACATTCACACATCAGCCAAGCTCCTTATAGTCTTTGAACAAATCGAATAATACGCTGTTACTATGCACCTGCATCTTCGAACAGTCTGTTGTAGATATTGACCGGATTCGCAATATCGGGCAGACATGCACTGATACATCTTCCGCAGCCTACACATGCGATTTGGCCGCCGATTTTCGTTGGGACGTACTTGCCCTTCCTGTAAATCCTGTGGCGAAATCTGTCCGACCTTTTCTTCCTGAATTCATGCTCGCCCGCAACCTTGGTGAAGCCGTCGAGCAGGCAGCCATCCCATGTTCTGCTCCTGCCGGCGGTTTTCATATCCCATGATACGTCATCGTGAACGTCGAAGCAGTAACACGTCGGGCAGACCTGATTGCAGGAACCGCAGCTAAAACAGGTTTTTGCTTTTTCTTCCCACACGGGATGGTTATATGCGTTTTCAAGAAGGCCCGGCAACTCGGATGGTTTGCACTTTAGCTGATGCTTGTTCAAGCGTTTGTCGTTGTTGTCCCAAACATCCCGACGCTTTTTCAGCTCGTCCTTGTCGACATTCTTCGCACCGATGGCTTTTTCAAAAAGCATCCGGCCCTTTTGAGTCGCTGCTTCGGCAATATAGCTATTGCCGATATTGGTCAGAAGTATATCGTATCCTTCTTTTACAGTCGCGGTCCCCATCGACGAGGCAAACACGTCTTTCGACGCCGTTACCACGTCACAGGCGATTATCGTGGCGTTGTCTCTTCTGGCAAAGTAATGGCTGTCACAGTTATCCTGTCTGAAAAGTTCGTCCATTTGATTTATAGCGACCATATCGTAGGGATGAACGCCGAGCAATATAAACGCTTCGTCGTCGAGGCTCGACTTATAGGCCCCACCGATGTCACAGGTCAACAGCGTTTCTTTCGGCGGCATAAAGTATTTTCTCGGCGGCTGTAGTGTAACATCGTAATCGAGTCTCAAATCGGCCGCACATTCCAGCACGTCAAAATCGAATCTGTCGCCCTTTGCCTGAACCGCTATGACCTTGTTATTGGCAATAAGATTGTCAACCCATGCATCGAGAACTTCTTTGCCCAGTTTTTTTATGCTCATTTTTCAACCCTGTTAACTCAATCGGCAATCGCCGAATAATTTCTGCCGGAATCTTTCCGGCTTTCATATTCTTAAACTACGTAATCTTTGTGCTTGAGTTCACATTCACTAATGAACTGAGCGGCACAGCCCCACTGCTATTCACCAGCCAACACCATGTACCTGGCTTGAACTCAGTATTATCCCGCGCACAACTTTCAATTGCAAATACTTACCGACTATATTTGCGAAAAGTGCAGAAAAAAAACGTTTTCGTCAATATCCGCATCTTTTTAAGCCCTCCCAAGCACGAATCGGTAAGGCCTGGCCCGCTCATTCGATGTAACCACGTGCGTCAGCGCTGTTTGAGAACCTTTTCTTCTTTGAGGACTCGGCCGCTGAGATAATCGGTAAATGTAACCTTGACCGTCAAAGGCCGATTGATTTTGCCGATTGTGTCGGATATATCGAAAAGCAGCCTGTAGTTGCTGGTTATCACCGTCGCAAACCAAAGCTTCTTCAACTGCGACGCTTCTATGTGCCATTGGCCTATGAGTGCCTCGTTTGGCTGTTTGTTCAAATCCCAAAGCTGAACATCAGCACTGCCGGGCGCCTTTATTATGTCCCCCTGCTTATCTACCGGTTGAATGTAAACAATCAGCTTTTCGTCTCTTCCGTCCTTGTCTTTGTCGTAAAGATTCGTGCGTCGGCCAATTCTTACACGCTCGATGCTTTGCAGACATTCGAGTCGTTCCCGCGATTTCAACCCGGAAAGCACCCCAAACTGGTCTTCCAATCTCGTATTCTTATCTTCCGCCTGCTTGAGCTGCTTCAACAATTGTGCTTTTTGGATTCGCAGCGATTCGACTTCATCCCGCAGAGGCGACCTGCCCTCTGCCCCCGTGCAGCCCCATGACAAACTCAGCACGGATGTCACCAGGATAGCGATTACTGTTCTCACTTTTTCGAACCTTTCATTGTGAGTCTTCCTGACCGTCATGGTCTGCCTTTACAATCTCCGGTGCTTTTTGCAATATTCTGTCGACAAGCCCATAATCCACCGCCTCTTCGGCTTCTAACCAAAGATTGCGGTCGCAATCCTTTTCTATTCTTTCGGCAGTTTGGCCGGTATGCGCAGCTATTATGTCGTAAAGCCTGACCCTGAGACGAAGTATTTCCTTTGCTTCGATGTCCAAATCTGTGGCTGGGCCGGTAAGCACCCCGCTGATCAAAGGCTGATGAAGCAGCACCCTGCTGTTTGCAAGAAGAAATCGTTTTCCCGCCTTGCCTCCGGTCAGCAAAACAGCCGCCATGCTCGCACCCTGCCCTATACAGTATGTTGCAACGTCGCAACGCAGGAACTGCATCGTATCGTAGATCGCAAAGCCCGCCGTAATTGAACCGCCCGGCGAATTGATGTAGAAATGAATGTCCTTTTCGCTGTCCTCGTTGCTCAGAAACAGCATTTGGGCAATAAGCAGATTCGCAGTCGAATCATCGACCGGGCCGCCCAGAAAAACAATTCTGTCTTTCAGCAATCTCGAGTAAATATCATACGCACGCTCGCCCCTGCCGCTTTTTTCAATTACTATCGGTACCAAATTCTGATTCAACGCCATAATCTCAGTTCCTCTTTCAATAAAACTCGCTCTCAGGCCCGGTTGTCATCTATGACTTTTCCTTTTGCTTGGTTTCATCGCTCTTGCTTTGCGGCCCTTCCTCCCTTAAAACTTCATCTATCAGGCCGTACTCGCAGGCCTCCTCCGCAGTCATGTATCTGTCTCTTTCCGTCTCGGCAGCAATCTTATCCACAGCCATACCGGTATGCTCAGCCAGAATCCGGTTTATCATTTCCTTGGCCTTTAGGATTTCCTCAGCCTGTATCTTTATATCCGCCGCCTGACCGCTCACACCGCCCCATGGCTGATGCAGCATGACTTTCGCGTGGGCCAGTGCATGTCGTTTGCCCTTGGCGCCGGCTGCAAGTATTATCGCAGCCCCCGACTGGGCCCTTCCGATACAGTATGTTGCCACGGGCGAGCCGACAAAACGCATCGTATCATAAATCGCCATCGTATCATCAACACTTCCGCCTGGACTGTTGATGTACATGCTGATTTCGTTGCCCCGCTTTAGATTGTCTAAGTAAAGCAGCTTCATTATCACTTCGGCGGCTCTCTGATACGATATTTCCCCTATCAGAAAGACGATGCGGTTCTCCAGCAGCATGTCGTCCAGGCTCATCTGACGGTATCTCTGGTACTGCCCGTGTTGATTGTACATCTGCAGGTGGTTTGCTTCGCCGGCGTTTGTCCCCGTTGGCTGGAACTCTTGTAAGATGTTTTTCCCTGGATAGTCTATAAGCATTACTTATTCCCTTATTACGAATAAAGAGCCGATACGCAGCAATACATTATTATCGACCATTTCTACTCTTCGGTTTTCTTTTTCGCAGCCGCTTTTTTCTTTGTCGGCTTCTTTTTCTCCGTCGTTGTTGTCTTATTAGCCGTTTTTTTTGCCGTCTTTTTCACAGCCTTCGCTTTTTTGGGCTTTACTTCTGACGCCGCCTTCTTAGCTTCGACCTGCACTATCTCGGCTGATTCGAGCAGTTCGGCGATGCACTTATCTTCCCTAATCTGCAGTTTGAACTGGGTCAGAGAACCGTCACGCAACATATCCTCACGCATTTTCTCAGGACGCTGATGCTGCTGAATCGCCAGTTGCGCAATGTGACCGTTCACCTCTTCGTCGCTCACCGCAATTTTCAGACTATCGGCAATCTTGTCCATTATGAAGAAGCTTTTCAGTTGCCGTTGGGCCTGCTCGTCGCTGCCTGCCTGTAACTGTTGCATCTGCTGTTCTACTTGCTCGCGTGGTATGCCTCTCATCAAAAGATTGCTGTATTGTCTCTGAAGCAACATCGCAGACTGGTCGGCGACAATATCTACCGGCAGGTCAAACTCCGTGTTGTCCAGAAGGTACTTGTAAAGCTGCTCGGTCATCTCGGTTCTCGACTGCTGCTCGAGTCGCCCCTGTACCATATCGTGAATCCTCTCTCGCAATTCAGCCTCGTTCTCGACACTCAGCCTTGCGAGAAACGCCTCATCAATCTCGGCAGGTTTGAGCCACTTGATATCCTCGATGTCAATGGTGATATTCACCTTTTTGCCTCGATACTGCTCCTTGAAATATGTCTTCGGCACGTCAACGGCCATCTGCTTTTTATCACCGCATTTGGCACCTATGAGCAAATCGTCGAGCTTTTCGACGGGAACGCCGCCCACAAAACCGTTTGGCCTGACGAATATCTCTATGTTGTTGAGTTTTTCCTCCTCCTCAACGTCTTCCACCTTCGAAACAACGTCTGCCGTTATGCGGTCCTCAAGCTCGATTTCGCCGTCTTCTCGCGGCGTCCACAACCCGGCCCACTTTTGCAACTGCTCGATTTCCCTGTCGATTTGATCTTCGGTAACTTCCAGCCTCGTCTTTTCAACGGCAATTCCTTCGAGCGGGGGCAGTTCGAACTGGGGCTTGACTTCTGCTTCGAACTCGAACTTGAGCGGACCTTCTGCGGGCAGTTCCACTTTTTCATAATCAATGTCCGGCTTGCGAAGAACGTCAAGTTCGTTGTCCTTAAGCGCCGCCTCAGAGGCGTCCGACAGCAGCTTCAACTTGATTTGCTCGCTCACTTCCTTGCCGAACCTTTTTTCCAAAAGCCTTCGAGGTGCCCTGCCTTTCCTGAAGCCCGGCACTATCGCATCCTTGTGCAGAGTTTCATACTGCTCGTCGGTAGCTTTTTTTACGGATTCTTCCGGCACTTCGACGGTCACCTTTTTCCTGCAGGGACCTATCTGTTCAATAGTTACATTATTCGTCAACTCTTGCGGTTGCTCTTCTTCAGCCATCTTGCTGCTCCTTTACCGATGCTAACACGTGGTCCTTTCTGAACAAGCTGAATGCCTGCGCCAAATCGGCAGTTTCGTAATAAACAAAAAAGGCATCGGGAAAACAACTTCCACTTCCCAAGGTCGACATCACGCCCTGAAAATATTCCCTTAGCCAACGATACAGCTTATCGATCCCGCCTCAGCGGGACCCAAACATATCGACGACCAACGCCCAACTACCCTTAGCCGGTAACTCGCCAATACTATGTTCGCTTAAAAGCGGGTGATGGGACTTGAACCCACGACAGCCACGTTGGCAACGTGACGCTCTACCACTGAGCTACACCCGCGGTATACTGTAACCAGTATAATTGCCACCGCGGTTCCTGCAAGCCCTTTTTTCCCAAAAAATTGTGTTCCTACGCTCGGTCAAAAGGCACGATTCGAACCACCCATGCCCGCCCCATTGCCGCAATCAGCCCTCCATTGCAGGTCTCCTTTACACGGCAATCGCCGCAAACAACCAAACAATCCTTGAAATCTTCACATCGATTTGATAGTCTGTGGTGGTAAGGAGTCGTACCGATGCGACTAAAGCATATAAATGGGAAATCCTGGTTGATTTACTATTTTTGCCTTTTGAGTTATATCTCGGCATACGACAATGCTTTTACGCGGGCCGTCGAACCGGAATTGACGATGCCGCTAAAGTTCAAGCTCGCTGCACCCGTTGAAGGCTGGTACTACACAGGGCAATTCAACCAGGAGGACGGCGGACCACTGGGCCAGGGTAAGCGATTGGTACGAACAAGTCTGACTGTCGAAAGATCTCCGAACTTCCCCGCCCATGTCACCTTGAGGGTGGACGTAAACAATGTTCTGATATGCCATGCGGATGGCACTGCAACCAGGGCAAACCCCAATAGTGTGCCCGAATTGGCTGCTCTTGCCCACCTGAAGATGGACCGGTACGGCCACATATCCGGAAGATACAATCCCGATGAATTCCCCCTCTGTCTTGTCAGTGATTTGTGGCCTTTGCCGCCAAAGCCTATGGATGATGATGAGGATTACATCGAAAAGATTGAAAGAACAGACGAGAACGGTCTGCTACGTTTCGAAGGCACCCGAAAAATTACTCTCTACAAAACAAGACTGTTCAAAGGCGTGCCGTGCGCAATCATGGCAGTTTACACAAATCTTGATGGCCAATATACAGATGACCCTGAATCCCGGCCTTCGAAGTTGAACATTGACTCCCATATCGTCTTCGACATGCACGCCAACTGGCCACGGTTCATAAACCAAAAGATAATCTACGCCGGAAAGACCCGCCGGAAAGACGGGAGCCTGCGCGACTTCCGGTGGCACATGGAGTGGGATTCACGGTGCCACAAACTAAAGCCACCTCCCCCTGGACCTGAAAAGCCACCTGCTCCTTTGCTCTCGCTCACCGCTGGAGAGCCGATAAAACCAGTCAGCGTAAAAGTGGCAGGTGTGCGCATGGTAAGATATGTTGACGAAAAGCGCGGAATCACACCGTTTTACCACCAAAAAAAGGGCTACAGTCTCTCGCTGGTAGTCGAACTGCCCGACCCGAACTTGCCTCTCGTAGGCGGCAGGGTGCATAAAGCAGTTACCGATACCGGTCAAAATATCCTGCCCCAGCGAGACCTCTATATATATTTTCCCAGGCTCTCGAATGACAAAAAGGCGGCACGGTTCGATGTAGAATTATCACTGCCCGACGCAAACGCAACAGCGTTGTCCGAATTCTCCGGAGCACTCTACGCTCTGAAATCCACCGGTACCCGCAAAATTGACCTTGGACTTATGGACTTCAAAACCGGTGCCGAAAGCAAACTCGTGGACTGCTTAATAGACTCCATTCGCGTAAAGCAATCGAACAAGGAATACACATATATGAGACTAAAGGCCAATCTGCCTCGTGCCTCTGTCAAACGGGCCCGCTTCTATCGCCGGGACGGCACCGAAATTGAAGTCTCACGCGGCGGCTGGAGCTACGCCTTCGACCGCATTAAAAAGATGGAGTTTAAGACCAAAGGCCAATTCCCACCAAAAGGACGCATAGTCCTTGAAGTACTGGACAATATCACCAAACACAAGATTCCATTTAAGCTCACGAATGTTTCCCTCCTCGGACAATTGCTGACCGAACACCACAAGCACGCCCATCCGAGAGATTCCCGTTCGCTCAGCGATGGGGACATAGCACGCACCCATAACCAAGGGCCCCTCCTAACTGAATCCGAAAAATCCTCTGCCTCCGTTCCGTCCTCTACTCCCACAGAAGCAATAAAACCACTCAGGGTAAAAGCTGGTGGCGTGCGTCTCATAAGATACTCTGATAAAGAACGCGGAATCAGACCTTTTGGTCGGCAGAAAGGCTATACTCTATCGGTAATCCTCGAACTGCCGGAACCAAACCTGATAATGATCAACGGCCAAATCCAAACAGCGATTACCGATACCGGTCAAGATGTTTTGCCTGAACGAGGAGGCCGTATATTCCCTTGCAGGCTCTCCAAAGACAAAAAAGCGGTCGTCTTTGACGTTGACTTATTAGTGCCGGAAAAAGATGTAGACCGATTCGCTGAGATTTCCGGCACATTGAACTCTTTAAGAGCCGCCGGTACCAGAAAAATCGATCTTGGAATTATAGACTTTAAGGCCGGGGCCAAAAGTGGAATTGATGGTTTCTCCATAGAGTCTGTTAAAAAACTGTCTTGGGACAAGCAATACACCGAGATGAATCTGAATGTTAGCCTGCTGCGAGGCTCCGTCAAAAATGTAACGCTCTACCGAGAAGATGGAACTGAAATCGAAGTTCACAGGACCGGCACATGGAGTCACCAGGGTCGTATACGGAGCATCGGTTATAAGACGAAAGGCAGCTTTCCACCGAAAGGTCGGATAGTCTTTGAGGTCCTTGACAATGTTACGCAATGCCGGATTCCCTTTCAGTTCACGAATATTTCTCTGCTCGGTCAATAAACAAACTGGTGGACTCCTGTGGCGTTTCGATGTAAAATGAATTGTTTGTAAGAAGTTAAGCTTTTTGACGTATCTATTAAAGGAGTTTATAACCAAATGTGTAGTAAGAAGCTCTTCCCGCGGTTGATAGTCAACGCTGCTGTTATGGCGGCGATTTCATTGTTCCTCGTTTCGTGTAAGAAACCCACACCGCCGCAGAAACCAGGCGACAATTCCGCAAAAACCACACAGACGAAAACCACCGACACTAATAGTACCTCAGTGCAAAATAATGCGGATACCAAGCTGGTTCCATTAGCTCTCAAACTGCCGAAGGAAATGTTTATTGGTACACCTCAGAATATTGACGTCCCGAATCTGGAAAAACCGCTTGGGCGGCCTCGTGATCCGTTCCTGGCACCGGCGGGTACGAAAAATGTCTCGCTCGGCAAGCCGGTAACGTCATCGGACCCAATGCCCATTATCGGCGAGCTGGAGATGGTTACCGATGGCGACAAGGAGGCAACCGAGGGCAGCGACGTCGAGCTTGGTCCTCTGCTGCAGCACGTCACGATTGACCTCGGTGCAGACTATAATATATACGCCGTTCTGCTCTGGCACTACCACAAGCAGGCAAGGGTCTATTTTGACGTTATCGTCCAGATCGCCGACGATGCCGATTTCATCACGAACGTGCACACCCTGTTCAATAACGACATAGACAATTCAGCCGGCCTCGGTGTAGGCCGGAACATGCACTACGTCGAGACAGCCGAGGGCAAGCTCATCGATGCCAAGGGTGTTAAGGGGCGTTTCGTCCGATTGTACAGTCGCGGCAGCAACCAGAACGCGTTGAATAACTACACCGAGGTGGAAGTTTACGGTAAACCTGCGAAATGAAATCCCGATTACGATGCTGCGTGCTCATTCTGACCGCAACGATTGTCGCAGCGGCGGTGCGGCTTCCGTTGCTTGCACAGCGACCCATGCATGGGGACGAGGCCGTGCACGCCGTAAAGTTCGGCGATCTCCTGCAAGACGGCTCCTATCGCTACAATCCCCACGAATATCACGGCCCGACGCTTAATTATATGACACTGATACCGGCGTGGTTGAGCGGCCAATCGAACTTCGAAGATGTCACCGAGTTTACTCTTCGCATAGTGCCGGTTTTCTTCGGAGTCATGCTGGTTTTTGGATTGCTCCTCCTGGTTGACGGTCTCGGCGGCTGGCCGACCGCTGTCGCAGCCTTGCTCACTGCCATATCACCTGCATTGGTCTTCTACAGCAGATACTATATACAGGAAATGCTGCTGGTCTGTTTCTCCTTCGGGATAATCCTCTGCGGCTATCGATATCTGCAAAGCAAAAAACTGCTCTGGGCATTGCTTGCAGGAATCTTTGCAGGGCTTTGTCATGCCACAAAAGAGACGTGCCTCATCGTATTTGCTTCAATGCTACTGGCACTGTTTTTCACATGGTTGAAGCTTTCTCGACATCGCGGCAAGCAACAAATCGGTGAACTGGTTAAACCGTGGCATGTTGCAGCCGCAGCCGTAGTTGCAGCCGTAGTATCCATGTTGTTTTTTTCTTCGTTTTTCACCAATCCACGAGGCATAGTCGACTCGATTGCTGCATATACCACCTATTTCCACCGTGCAGGCGGCAACCAGTTTCACATCCACCCATGGTATTATTACCTGAAGATGATTATTTATTCGAAGTGTGGCGGCGGGCCTTTGTGGACCGAGGCCATCATTGTGCTTCTGGCCTGCGTGGGTTTCTTTGCGGCAATGAAAAAGAAAAATGTCCCCGGCATCGATGCCGGGCTGCTGACGTTTGTCGCGTTTTATACCCTGATTATGACCGCGGCATATTCGGCAATACCTTACAAAACCCCATGGTGTATGTTAGGCTTTCTGCACGGTATGATTCTCCTGGCGGGCGTCGGAGCAGTTGTCCTGGTTCGATTGCTGCCTAAAGGTTTGCCTCGTGCCGCGGGTCTGTTTTTGCTCGCAGCCGCATTGCTTCACCTCGGCTGGCAGTGCTATACCGCCAATTACAGGTATTACACCGAACCTCGAAACCCCTATGTTTACGCACACCCGACAAAAGATGTGGTCGCAATAGCAAATCGCGTAAAGGATATTGCAGCGGTATCCGCCGACGGATTAAACATGCCCGTTCAGGTCGTATGCACCGGACATGATTATTGGCCGTTTCCCTGGTATCTGCGCACTATGCCCAACGTTTACTGGTGGAGCAGCTTTGACAACAATGTCAAGCCGGCGCAGGTTATTATTATTTCCGCCGACGAGGAAAATGCCCTGGCGAAATTCATCGACAGGCCTCCACCGGTCGATTTGTACGTTCATCTCTTTGGCCGGGACATGCAGTTACGCCCCCAGGTCGAACTGAAGTGCTATGTGACCAAAGACCTGAAAGATCTTTACATGCAGAATAACCTGACTCCAGATGGTGCACACCGGAGGTAGCCGATGGGCAAGTCGCAGCGAAATGTGGATTTGGCAGACAAAGGCACCGATGCACTCGGGCCTCTCAATCGCTTTTCGTATGAAGCGATGGCCACTACTTTCGAGATTTTCATCCAGCATGACGACGCCCGCTATGCCGCTCAGGCCGCAAGGGCCGCATTCGATGAGGTTGACCGCCTGGAAACGCTGCTTAGCAGGTTCATCGAAAACAGCGATATTTCCCGAATAAACAACCTTTCCGCGGGCGAGTCCCTGCCGGTCAGCCTGGATACTTTCGAATGCCTTAAAATTGCAGCCAAAATATATGACGAAACCGATGGAGCATTCGATGTCACCATCGGCAGTTTGCTCCGGCTGTGGCACAACAACGACAAAAAAACCCCTTCCAAAGAGGCACTGAAGCACGCTATGGAAAAGACGGGGATGGACCTTGTAAAACTTGATGACGATAAGTATACGGTGACGATGTCACGCGATGGTGTACAGCTTGATTTAGGAGCAATTGGCAAAGGTTACGCCGTTGACGTCGCCTGTGAACTGCTGCGCGACTGGCAGCTCGACCGCAGCCTGGTTAGCGGAGGCTACAGTACCGTAGCTGCTCTTGACGCCCCTGTGAACAAGCAACTGGAGAAACGCTGTTGGCCGTTGACCTTCAGCCACCCGCTCAATCGTAAACGCATTATTGCTCGCCCGTGCCTGCAAAATCGTGCTTTAAGCTGTTCCGGCATCGAAAAGGCAAGCCACATCATCGACCCCCGAACGGCTGAGCCTGCCCACGGGACTATTGCCGCATGGTCCACAGCACCCGATGCGGCAACGGCTGATGCCCTTTCGACAGCGCTCATGGTAATGAAAGCCGAGCAAATCCAAAAATACTGCGCTGAACACCCTCATGTAATGGCAATGGTTATGCTCCCAAAAAGCAATGGGGAAAATGCCGAAAACCAACTTCTCAAATTCGGGAAATGGCCCAACATAATGAATAGCTGACCACTCCAGCTATTGCAGCAGCTATTTCTTTCCCAAACGCCGTTTTATTCTTATCAGTTCCGCCAGCGCCGGCCAGGGCGTTCGCGTAATCGAGAGCCTGCTGTCAAGGTCGCACGCCCATTCGACTGCAAACTCCTCAATGCGAAAACCGTGTTTTTCCGCTAACAGGATAATTTCGATATCGAACATAAAGCCGTCACATTCGGCCTGCCCATAAAGTTTCCTCGCAACTTCGCCGCGATAAATCTTGAAACCGCACTGCGTATCGGAAAACTCATACCCAATGGTCACAATGGTGTTGACGAACCATTTGAAGAACTTCGCGCACACACGCCGACGCCAGGGCTGGTCTTGCCCTATGTCACTCTCCAGCAATTTTCGCGAGCCGTGTGCAATGTCACAGTTCCCCTGGCAAAGCAACTCCAGACCAGGCAGAGCATTGCCGTATGGAACGCAGCACCCGCTGTCGGCGAACATTACATACTCACCGATGCTTTTCGAAATTCCCGTCCGAACCGCGCACCCTTTTCCTCGGTGTTCTGCCAGGGATATAACCTGAAAGCCTATTGTCGGCGCTAAATTCTCCCCGGCCTTTCGTGCCCTTTCCGCCGTTTCGTCGCCGCTGCCGTCGTCGACCACAATTATCTCGCCTGTCAAATCATTAGCGATGAGAAACTCCGACGCCGCTTCTACGTCCCTGCCGATTTTCTCACTCTCGTTCAATGCGGGAATAACTATCGACAGATACATTCATTTATCCTCAGGCAGCTATTGGTCTTACTCTAATGAACCGTCACTTGCCGCCGATTATACGCAATATCACGCCTTTTGCCAGCAGGAAGATCTGCTGCTGGTATCTTTGCCATTTCAAAACCTCCTTGTAAATGAAAAAAACTAACGGTCGGCAGAACAGTATCCGCCGATTTCCTCTTTATGAACAGAACTTAATAGTCCTTCCATGGCCGGACTCTCTAACCTATAACTGCTCTTTCATAACGCTTACTCACTGGACGAAGCAGAATATCTGTCAACTGCTTAATATCGGTGTCGATGTTTCGGAAAACCGGAATATCGATAAACGCTGATAACTCTCTGATATGTAGTGGAGAGCTGGAGCATACGCCTGACAGAGCGTCGGGTGTCAGGCCGAAGTCGTCAAGGATACGCAGCCCTCCGATCGCACCAAAAGCATCGTTGGCGCAGAAAACCAGCTTATGAATTCTCGACCGAACCTCGTGTGAATTGAGTAATATAGAGGTTTCTCTTTGAATAATGCCGTCGGCAAACTCAACTACCCAGTAATTCTTGGGGTTGTTCGCATACTTCAGGTCCAGTTGGTTGAAAACTCCGAGCAGTTCGTCCCTTTCCAAAAGGTACGTTGAAGGATAACCCAGATAAGTGAAATCGGCAAACGGGTTGGCCCCGGAATCATTCATCAGCAAAATGTCTTTGAGTGAAGCTGTGCCCGTGACTTTGGACGCCCTGACGTTGTACCCCATTGACTTAAGAGCCCAGCAGCACGCAGCGGCCGACCTGCTCTTGCCGGAGTTCATGGATGTTCCGCAGACCAGAATCATTCTTGCCCGTGGATTTCTTTTAACAACCATTTTAGGCTTTATCAGTGGAAAGTCACGAGTATTCAGAATTCTTCCCGTCTCATCACAGACATAACCGAGCACCTTGATCCTGGTTGGATCCTTCATGATTGCGTTACTCACTTTTACGACCCCGACCAGGCCCGAGCGGGCAAGCAGGTCAACCTCATCGGTCATCTCCGGCGGCACTAAACCTTCATAAGAGTCCGGCGCGTACCTGTTACCGAAGACAAACACTGCTTTTGTCCCGTCATAGATTATGTGTATACGACCGGAAACATTCTCCAGTGATGAGTGTTCCCCGACTCGACAGATTACCCCGTACACAACATCCCCAATCTGCGGCGCTTTCCCCTCCGCTTTGTAATACTTGATCTTGCCGCGACCAAGACCAAAAGCGGCACTCGGCAGAATAAAATCCCTGGTGATTTTCCTCATAACTTCTCTCCATGCCCGAAAGAATGATCGTTCGACTCGGTATGTTCATCGTCGTGCTGATAATTGTATTGAGTGTAGTTGGACGATTGTGTTCTCTTAATCAGGCCCTTTTCCATAAGCGTCGCGCAAGCGACACAATACTTCGCCCAGGGAACTGCCTTCAGTCGTGCTTTTGGAATAACTTCGCCCTTGCCCTCACACAGTCCGTAGCTGCCGTTCTCAATCCGCTCCAATGCCTCATCAATATCCTTCAAAAGTCTTCTTTCATAGTCCATAAGCCCCAGAGTTAATTCCTGGTCGTAATTGTCCGTCCCCATATCATCCGTATGAACCGGAAACATCGACAAATCGCTGTTTTCTCGTCGAAGAGTCTCAATTTCCATAGAGCTTACGTTGCTTAATAATTCATTTCGCTTTGCCAGCAACAACTCTTTGAACTCCTGCAGTTCTCTTTCTTTAAGCCCGTTGTTATTCATTTTTGACTCGCTCTTAAGCACCAAAAACTCCCAGTTTCAGGTTAGTATCGACTACTCTGCCATTATCAGAACTGCTCAGAACCGGTATCCTGTCGGATTTTGCTTTTCGAATCGCTGCATTACTGTTAAAACCGATTTCAGCAGCGATGCGTTCCTGGGCGGCCTCGATTATCATCCTAAGCAAATCTGCGTATCGAAGACCTTCAAAACCGGCCATATAATTAAGTTTGCCGTCCCAGCACCAGCCGGGGTTCGGATTAACCTCGAGAAGTTTTATCTCGCCGTTACTGTCGGTTCGAAAGTCAAAACGTGCGTAATCCCTGCAGCCGCATCTCTCAAATAAAAGATTCGAGTAATCGTAGAGTTTTGCTCGAATTTCATCGCTGACAGCGGCCTCGCGACACGAAATCTGAGTCCAGTAAGGAGAGTCCGGCATCCACTTCGATTCATAACCCAGTATATGTGGCAGACCTTCTTCAAGCCCGCTGTAATCCACCTCCAGCGGAGGGAGAATGTGGTAAGACAACCCGGGATTGCCGATGACGCTTATGCCATATTCAGGGCCCGACAAAAACTCCTCGATAAGGACAGGCAAACCAGGCAAACCCACCCGGATTGTTGCCATGTACTTCACAAGCTCATCAGATGACTCAACAACGGCATCCTGTGTTATACCAAGGCTCGAATCACCAAAATTGGGTTTCACTATGGCCGGAAATACCGATGGAAGCGTGGCCGATGTGTCGTCCGCATTAAAATAAGTCTCCATAGGCACCGGTATGTCCAAAGATGCCGCTATCGCCCTGACAACAGACTTATTGTAACAAAGACCTAAACAAGCCGGTCCGGCACCGGAATACGGTATTCCGAGCATTTCCAGAATAGCCGGTATGTGAAGCTCTTTGAATGCATCGTTGTTAAAGCCCTCATCGCAAAAGTTGAGAACAAACTTGGGCAACTCACTGCGAAGTTGGCTAATCAGCGACGCGTGGTTGTCAATAAAAGTGAAACGGTAATCATGTAATTCTGAAAGTGCTTCCTTAAAACGGTCGATTGTCTCAAAATCTTCGGGGTTGAATTTCCCGCTTCGCTTAACCGTATCCGGTAGTGCAGGGTCACCCAATAATACAGTTACTTCAGGCAGCAGCGGGCCGCGCTTGGTCGATACCGCAATCTTTACCGGTGCCTTGGCCGTAATAAACATGCGATGCGCCATCATCCCCAAATCCTGATTCCGGTCCGATTCGGCGCAAACTCTGCCGTGAAGCGCAACCCTCACAAAATCAGCTTTTCCCAGAAGCTCCGCTATGCGTTCATATGAATAAAGTCGCTCCGCATAAAACTGGTCTGCAATCACGCCTCGCTCTGAGTGTACCACAACCTCGCGGGAAATAATCTTTTCCCCATCGGATGATAACGACCGTTCTCTGCAAACAAATTGATCCTTGTCTATCCACTCCCACGAACGTGGTTCGAAGTTGGTCCGCATCCAGTCCCCATCTACCAGATCCATCACCAGCGTTCCGTTGGAAGCAAGAACTCTCTTTATCGCTTCTAAAACAGCAAAATCATCGTCTTTGCTGTCAAAATAGCCAAAAGAATTCCCCAGCAATGCGACACAATGACAGGAACTTTCCGCAAGCCTGAACTTGCGCGCATCACCTTCATGAAAGGCTATATTCAGACCGGCATCCTTGGCACGTTTGCGAGCCAGACGTATCAGGTATCGAGAACGGTCGATTCCTGTGAGATTGCGAAATCCACGCCCGGCAAGCTCCAGGCAGTGCCGACCCTGGCCGCAGCACAAATCAAGAATCGTATCGTTTGGTTCGAGACAGGCGATGCGAATGAGCATATCCACCTCGTACGATGTATTTGCCTGATTCTCGACAACATCACCGTCGGTCTTCAAGTAAACAGAATTAAACAGGCTTTGCCACCAGTCTGAAGGCAAGTGCCTCTCGAGATCTGAAATTGGTCCAAGGGTTTTCGACCCGTTGTTTGCGCAACATGCTTTCCTCGCCATAAAAATCCCCTAACCCTTATTTTGTTCTAATCCAAATATTCACAGAATCAACTTCATAACTAAAAAGGTTATTGACCCAGAAATGTACATAGACTCTTTACGAAGACCAACCTAAGCGGTTGAATACTGCTGTCAATCTCTTCCTTACTCATCCCGATCATGGCAAATGAGAAAAATCCGAAAACGAAGCCCGCCACCGCGCACGCAAGCCTGCATATCTTACGGCTATCGATGCCCGGCCGAACACAGCCGGCAATCTGGTTCTCTATCTCACCCAAATATCGCAAATAAGGCTCCTCGAGTTCCTCAGACGCTTCTGACTCAAGCTTCAGTAACAGTTTCCCCTGGAACAGCAAAAAAAACTCTTCTCTGCAATCAACCGAGAATGAATAATGAGCGTTGAGCAAATGCTCAAGCATCGCCTCAAGGCTCCGCGGTTGCTCCTCATAGTCTCGGATACGCCCTATAAGGTTGTTGATGGCGTCATCAACAAGGGTTAGCACCATATCCTGTTTGTCTGCAAAATGTTGGTACAGAGTGCCCTTACCGACGTCCGCTTTTTCGGTAATATCTTCTACCGTAGCCGAATCAATCGTCTTTTCGCTGAAAATGTCCAAAGCGGCCTTTTTCAGCTTCTTACGCGTAATCCTGGCCTTTTTCTGCCTTCGATTTGCCTTAACTTGTTTCGTTTTTGTTGCCATGCGCTGACCAAATAGTCATTTATGACCAGCCAGTCAAGAAAAAACTTGACTTCTTCATAAAAAAATCTTAGAAGTCTGCCTTTGATTCAGTAATAAGCAAGGTTACGAACGACCGGTGTCGATATAATCCCTGCTAAACAAAATAGGAGATTGATATATGACCGCACTGAAATTGATTCTCGCTTGTGTGGTGTTGGCTTGTGTGCTGCCGGCTGCTGGCTGCAAAAAAGACAACCAAGACCAACTCGACCAGATGCACGCTGAACTGGAAAACATCAGGATGCTTCTGGCTAAAACTGAGCGAGAAAAAGAGCAGATAACCGATGATATGACCAAAATTGCCGATAATTGGGAAAAAGCGGAATCCGAAGTAAAAGAACTAACGACAACTTGTCAGACCTTGCAGCGTAAGGTCGACCAGCTCACCCAGCAGCGAGATGCTACGGCGGGAAAAGCCGGCACCAATGAGCAGATAATCGCGACCATGACGAACCAGTTGAAGAAAAAGACCCAACAAATCAAAGAGTTGGAAGCGGTGGTAGCCGAACAATCGGCAACAATACAGGAACTCGACAGCGCCCAGCCAGTGGAGGCAACAACCCAGCCAGCCCTGGAGGACGCAAACCAACAAGCCGACATACTGCAGGATACTAACAGCCCTTAAACTGGTTGGGTAACTTCTGTAGATTCGTTCTTCTTCGCAATCGACGGCTTCGCTTTCGTTTTAAGGCGAATCTTCGCAAGCACTGTAGCCTCGGCTCGCCCGCCGCGCCCCGCCCCCTCTGCCTGGTAAACATCAATTGACCGAAACGTATTTACACCAACTAAGGCACTGCCTACCAAGGGGTTGACAATTTATCTATTAATACTGAAAATGGTAGCTAAAAAGGATTCGAAGCACTATGAGACAAGTAACTTTAATGCGTAATTATCTGTTGTTAGCTTGCATCACCCTGATTTCTTTTGTGGTTCATCCCGCCTTTGCTGCACATGAAAACAATCACGACGGTTTATTTGTTGATTTTGCTTACATGCCGCCCGAATGGCAGACCGCCATTTGCCTGCCGGACGATCCGTGCAAGTCAATCGTCGATAAAAGCGGTGACCTGCTTTATCACTATCAGCGCATCGTGGGCGGGACGGACGGCTTCCGGACACGCATTAGCCTCCGAATCGCTGACAACGTGGTCTGGAAAAAACAGCAACTGCATTCGCCACGCGTACCTATTGTGCAAACTTTTTTAACGGCCAATACACTCGAAGTTACCGAAGAAGCGTTTGCTGTTACCGACCAGTTAAAATCATCTACGCCCACAAAGCCCGAAACTCAACCCCGCAATGATCTTATGCTTGTCCGCATCAAAAACACCGGTGCAGCACCGCGCCTCATCCAACCTCAGTTGATAGTGGACACCCACAAACATTTCGATTTTCGCATCAGCGATCAGCAAGCCGTCCTCAACCATCACGAAACTATCACCGCGTCATTGAAGATGACAGGCCTTGCAAAAGACAACGATAGTGCGCGGCGCGTCATTCAACTTGAATCACTGACCGTGCCGGCCGGCAAGACAGAAACATTCTTCATGCTCTACAGCGGCGGCGCTAAAATTGTGCTTGAACCGGCCACCGTCGTTCAGGCATGGGCCAGCCGCGAGCGGGCTGTAGCATATTGGCAAAAAGTCCCCCTGCCTTATGACCGCGTGCAGGTACCGGATGCTGGAATTCAGGCGTTGGTAGATTCCTCCATTCGCAATATATGGCAGGCACGCGAAATCAAGGATGGATTGCCGGCCTTTCAGGTGGGACCAACTTGTTATCGCGGCCTCTGGATAGTCGATGGTGCCTTTCTGCTGGAGGCAGCAGCAATGCTCGGCGAAGGAGACCAGGCACGCAGCGGTGTGGCTTATGAAATGAAATTTCAAAAACCCGACGGCGGCATACATGTAATCAAGAATTATCATAAGGAAAACGGCATTGTCCTTTGGACCTGCGTCCGACACGCGCAACTTACCCAGGACAAGGCATGGCTGGAATCGATGTGGCCTGATTTGGAGCGGATAGCCCAATACATCAAGCAGCTTCGCCTGCGAACTTACAAAAATGACTCACCCCTGGACGACGGCTTGAATCCCCCCGGCTTCCCTGACGGCGGCATCGGCGGAAAACATTACGAATACACCAATTCATACTGGAACATGGTGGGCTTGCGTGCCTTCATTAAAGCCGCTCAATGGCTCGGCAAGAGTGAACAGGCAGCAGTATGGCAAAAGGAATATGATGACTTCATGGCGGCATTTCGCAGGGCCTCGGCGCGTGACATGCGTACCGACGAGCACGGCAACAGGTATTTGCCGACTCGCATGGACGGCAAGGATCTGCCGCAGCGAGGGCAATGGGCTTTCTGCCATGCCGTCTATCCCGGACAGATTTTCCACGCCGACGAGCCCTTGGTCGCCGGCAATATGGCGATGCTCCAGGCCACTGAGCGGGAGGGCATGGTTTATGGTACCGGCTGGGACGCCGAAGGCATCTGGAATTACTTCGCATCCTTCTACGGCCATGCATGGCTCTGGCAGGGCAACGGACGCAAGGCAGCCCAATCTCTTTACGCCTTCGCCAATCATGCCGCACCTATGTTGGTATGGCGCGAAGAGCAATCACTAAAGGGCCGCAGGTACAAAAAAGTCGGCGACATGCCCCACAATTGGGCCAGTGCTGAGTTTATCCGCCTCACGGTCCACATGCTCGCCTTGGACCGCGACGATGAACTCCACCTTTTTGAAGGTTTGCCGAAAGAATGGGTCCGCCCGGGTATGGTTACAAGGCTAAATGGCGTCGCAACGCCCTTTGGAAAACTGTACCTTAGCCTAAAAGCCGATGAGAGCGGAAAGACTGCGAGATTGAAAGTTGAAAAACTCCCTGCCCATTCACTGAAAACAATAGTTGTTCATTTGAATCAGTGGACATCAGCAGCAAGCCATAAAGTGCTTTCATTTCCAGGTGACACTTCAATCGATACGGTTATCAAATTAAACCAGGATTCCCCGGCTATCCGGTGACAGAAATTTCAGAGTCGTGCCCTGTGGCTGAGTTTTCTGGGGGGCCGGAAAAAGAGCTTTACATTAGCACTGGTTTAAACTTTAATGGCAAGTTCAATATCCTATTACAAAACAGGCTCAGCGACGTAGCCGAGCAAGCATATACTATTGCTTATGAAAAATCCCAGCCAAGTCGTCCCAATAGGACGCAGTATTGGGTCAATTTCTATTGGAGGAGATACGAATATGAGAACGTCGGTACTAATCACAGCCACTCTGCTTGCCGCTGTTGCCACAGCCGAAAATCCCAAAATGCCCACAGACAAGGAGTTTGTCAACTTCATCGGCATGAAGTTTGTGCGAATTGAGCCGGGCACTTTTGAGATGGGACAAATAAAGACGCCGCTGCCGTCCCAAGTACTGCCGTCATTAGAGAGTGGATATGGCGGCGGGTATTTTGACTTCCTGGCAAACGGTGACTTCGACGAAAAGCCTGTTCACACCGTAAAAATCACCAGGCCATTCTATGCCGGCAGCTTCGAGGTAACAAACTTTCAGTACGAGCTGTTCGCGCCCGAGCACAAGCTGCTGCGCGGCAAAAACGGTCTTTCCAGGGGTGATGACGAAGCTGTAATATTCGTCAACTGGTATCAGGCCAAGGCTTTCTGCGATTGGCTAAGTGAAAAGGAACAACTGCCCTACCGCCTGCCTACCGAGGCCGAGTGGGAATACGCCTGCAGGGCGGGTACGACTACCAACTTTTACACGGGCGACATTCTGCCGAATGAGTTTCTGAAAAGAAGAGGCGAAGAAAAGCCGCAAAAGGGTTTACTTCCTGTTGGTGAAACACCACCCAATCGATGGGGGCTTTATGATATGCACGGCAATGTCGAGGAATGGTGCAGGGACTGGTATGGCCCTTACGTTGATGGTTTTGCAATCGACCCGGTCGGTTACGCCGATGGCAACATTCGTGTTACACGCGGCGGCAGCCACGGCACCTGCGCATACTACCTGCGTTCTGCCAACCGCATGGGAACCCTTCCGGAAGACAAGAACTGGGTAATAGGCTTTCGAGTAGTCATAGGTGAGATGCCGAAGACAAAACCATTGCCGGTTCCACCTAAGCCACTTTGTCAGCAAAACGTTATCCAACGCCGCCCTGCAGAAATAAGCAAAGGCCCTGACCCGGACAAACCTTATTTTAAGGGCCCACGCAAGTATGTCAAAATCCCTCGAAATGCCATAGGGCCGCTGTTTGCCAGCCATAACCACAGTCCCTACATAGTGGCCTGCCCCAACGGCGACTTACTCGCTTCATGGTTCTCCTCTGTTACAGAGCGCGGACGCGAGATGACCATTGCCGCTTCTCGGCTCCCGTATGGCGCAGAGCAGTGGGAACCCGCCTCGCTGTTTTGGGATGGCCCCGACCGAAACGATGTGGCACCCGGTATGTGGCGTGACGAAAACGGCAAAATCTACTGGACGACAGGTTTATCCGCAGGCGCCGATTATGGGCAGTCAGCCAATGTGCTGAAAACGTCAACCGACAGCGGCGCAACCTGGTCCAGGGCCAGAATCAGGAGCTTCGGACACATGAGAGGACTCGTGCCCGGTTCGGTTGCTTTCAAACTTAAAGACGGTACTCTGGTCGGCAACGGCTTTGTACGCATGTTGCTCAGCCGAGATAACGGCCTGACCTGGTTTAATCCCGGCGGTCATGTACGGGGAGGACACATCTGTGCCGTACAGTTGAAAGACGGCAGATTTTTCATACTGACCAGGGAAGAGGAAGTCGATGGCATGATGGCCATAAGTAGCTCAGATGACCTCGGAAAAAGCTATACCTATAAAGCAAGCATATTCCCTCCTATAGGTGGTGGCCAAAGTCCCGCTATGTTACGGCTAAAAGAAGGCCCAATCTTTTTTGCCTCCTTCGCCGGCAGATCCATGGGAATCGTCATCACCGACTCTTCGGGAACCAAACGCAAGGTTCGAGGAATGTTCGCCGCAATTTCAGAGGACGAATGTAAAACATGGTCGAACATTCGCCTTGTCAGCGACGACGGACCAGGTAAATCGGAGACCAGCACCGACGGCGGCTGTTTTGCAATGAGCCAACGCAATGCAGAGTACCGCGGATATATGTCAGCCTGCCAGAACGCCGACGGCCTCATACATCTGATAAGCAGCCGTTCACATTATTCCTTTAACCTAAAGTGGCTCAAAACGCCCCCGCCGCCGCTCCGTTATCCACCGATGAAGGTTCATCATGTGGTCGAGACCTTCACCGGCCCGGAGTTTGACGCAAAAGGATGGGAGTCATACCTTGGCCATTCAGGCGGGTTCAACGGCAAGGGCCAGTACACCATGATAGGCAAGTCGCATTTCCAGGGTATGAACCGTCTGCTCGGCGTCGGTTCATTCGAGATGAATATAACGCTAAAGAATATCCATTATAACCCGCGGGCCAGGACAGCCTCACCCGGTCTCACTGTCTCGATTAAAGATGAAATGGCACGCAGGCTCCATTTTAACATTAGGGATGACAGGATTGACATGATTATGTTTGTGGGCGACGGAGTAAAAAGCGGTCCTTTCCCGGAAGGCCCCAAGTATAACGTTAAGTACTCGACACCGCCGACAGCGGCCCAGCTTAAGTTCATTTATAATCAGAAGACCAGGCATCTGCGTGTCTTTTATGGTCTCAACGGAGCCAGGGCCACTACGGAGCTTCCGCAAAGCAAGGCTGGTGTTTATTTCGCCGAACCTCTGAGCGAAACCACCGCCACTTATATTATGATGAGCACCGGCCAGGTGGACCTTGATTATTTCGAAATAAAACCGCTTTCGGATTAGACGACTTTTTGATGGGATGAATTAAGCCCAAAACAGTGTTACAGTGTTTAAGGACTGTCATAATGAAAACACGACTCGTGGCTGTCCGCGACATGATCGACTTGCGCAGTGACACAGTGACTTTGCCGTCACCCAAGATGCGTGAGGCTGTCTTTAATACTGACCGGGATTTCTATTAGGAAATCTTCGACCGGAGAATAAAATGCACATCAAACTTACTAAATTACTCTTAATTATCGCGGCGGCCGCTGGATGTGTGCCGAACTTGGGAAACACTTCAACAGTCTCTGCTGCCGGCAAATTCCAACCCACATGGGAATCACTTAAGAAATACGAGGCACCTGAGTGGTATAAGGACGCCAAGTTCGGAATCTTCATCCACTGGGGGGTCTATTCGGTGCCGGCTAAAGGCAGCGAGTGGTATCCTCGCCAGATATATCAGAAGAACAGCCCCGCTTACTTCCATCATCGGTCGATATGGGGTGACCAATCGGAGTTCGGCTACAAGGATTTCATCCCCATGTTCAAGGCCCAGAGGTGGGACCCAAACGAGTGGGTCGAGCTTTTCAAAAAAGCGGGAGCAAAATTCGTTGTTCCCGTCGCCGAGCACCACGATGGCTTTGCAATGTACGATTCCACCCATACCAGCTTCAACTCGGTTAAGATGGGCCCGAAAAGGGATGTCTTAGGCGCCCTTGCCAAGGCGGTACGGGCGGCGGGAATGAAACTCGGAGCGTCAAGTCACTACGCCTTTAACTGGGACTACTATGCTCACAGCAAGGAGTTTGATACAAGCGACCCTGCATACTATGGGCTGTACGGCAGACCGCACGACGACGACGCCCCTGCCGACAGCCAATTCATCGAGCAATGGTACGCCAGAACCATGGAAATCGTGGACAAATACCACCCGGACTTATTGTACTTTGACTTCGGCTTCAACAAGCCGGAATTTGAGACCTACCGGAAGAAATTGGCCGCCGAGTATTACAACCGTGCCGCAGCCTGGCACAAAGAGGTAGTCCTCAACTACAAGAAAAACGCCTTTCCAGACGGCGCCGCCGTGCTCGATCTTGAGCGCCACCGGCTCGACCATATTCATAAGACAGTATGGCAGACCGACACCATGGTCACAAGGAGAAGCTGGGGTTACATCGGCGACGACGACTTCAAGTCGGTCGACCAACTCGTAGACATGCTCGTGGACGTCGTAAGCAAGAACGGCGTTCTGCTGCTGAACGTCGGCCCAAGAGCCGACGGCACCATTCCAAAGAAGGCTCGGGACATCCTCATCGAAATCGGCCGTTGGCTCGACGTTAACGCAGAGGCGATTTACCATACCCGACCGTGGCATACCTTCGGCGAGGGACCCAATCTAACTTCCAGGCGAGAGAGAAGATCAAGACCCTATGTGCCTTTCACAGCCGAAGATATAAGGTTTACTACAAAGGCCGGCAGCATCTATGCAATTTGCCTCGACTGGCCGGGTAAGGAACTCAAGATTCACTCCCTAAGTTCAAGAACCTTTTTGTGCGACGGCGGAATATCGGATGTCCAACTGCTCGGAGCCGCCCAAAACCTGAAGTGGTCGCAGGATGGCAGCGCCTTAAAGATTGAGCTTCCACCCGAACAACCGTGCAAATATGCCTTCGTTTTCAAAATTGTCCTCAATGGCGAGCTTTTCGGCAGGTTGCAATAGCCCAATATATACCCCCATTCGCAACGCGCGCACCATCATCAATCAGAGCCATCCCCCACCACCTCTGAAATTGCAAATCTCAAATCCGCCGGGATGTCATCCTGAGTGGAGTCCGCCATCGGCGGACGAAGTCGAAAGACCTCACCCACGAACATTATTAAACTCACAATTCTTCACCCCACCGTCACGCCGTGATGGCCGTATATAGCCCGGTCCTATGGGCCGGGGCGCCCGCGTGAGGTGCGCTCAATCTTTCTCCCCGCGACGTGTCGCGGGTTTGCTTTCTCAATATTCATCCAATCTCCTGCTGCAGACCTTTACCACCCTGGCCTTCACAAGTTCAAGTTTTTCAGCAATTTCACATATTATCCCAACCACAAACTGTCATCCCTGCCCCCGAGCCGGGATCCAGAATTAAATAGTCTCCGCCGAAGGCGACTGTGGCAATCTCCCGCCCGTCATTCCCGCGCAGGCGGGAATCCATTTTTTTCACTCAAAGCTATTTTGCCCTGTATTTCCCCACACCTGAGGGGACTTGTCTTGTATTTTTCTTTTACATCGTTATCAATTGTTTTTATCCAATTGGCCATCCGCCGTAGAATTTCGTGCCAGCGAAGCTGGCGTGCCGCCTAATTTATCAATTTTTCAATTTCTTGCTCAACTACATTTTTAGCTTCTTGGAGTTTCTGTTTGGCTGATTTTTTGGCTTCGTTTGCCGCTACTACTTTTTCGGCAAGTTTTTTTTGCCACGCCAAATCCGGTCTGCCGTTTTTATCGCGGGGAACAAAAACTAGATACTTCATCAGGTCATTAGGATAAAGATGGCGTTGAGCAGAGCCAGATGCTCGACGATTTGCCTGCATCAATCCTGCTTGCAAATTCAGAAATAATGCGAGGTAAACAGGATCACAGATTTTTGCGTTAGGTTGAATGATAAGACAATCTATTCCGGCAATCGCCTTCATATTTTCGAGCCAGCAATTTGTTCTGCCGATATAGGCGCCAGTCGCGTATACAAGCACGTCAAATTGCTTCAATCTTGCCTTTTTGTTTTTTTCGTCCCGATAAAAAGATAGTTCAGCTTTTTCTAGTTCCTCAGTAGCGATTACTCCACTAGCTGAAAGGTTCTGACTGTTTACTATCACCGCCTCTCCAACTTTGGTATAGACGGGCGATACTCCGCGTCTTATTTCCGGACAAAAAACGCTAAGTGGTATTGCCCCGATTTTTTTGAGATGCTTTTCAAGATTTGCAAACTTCGGCTGATAAAATTCGGGATCAAGTCGTTCATCGCCCATAATATCCTTGCTCGTTGCGGTATAGTTCAAAACATGGCTGGTTTTCACCTTATCCCATTCTATCCGCTTCAAAAGCTCCCGCTCGGCTTCTGGATAAAGTTTTTTTGATTGCTTAAAATTTTCTATCGCAGAATCTACGATATTGGATATTTCTTTTGCTTTTTTAACTAATGAATCCGGCAAAGGCAAGCTCAAAATATCTTTGTTCGCAAGCCGTGGATGCTCTGAGCCTCGTTGTGAATGTTCAAAGATAAACTGAATTTCTGATAGAAGGAAATATGGGATAAGCAAATGCGGCAGAATTTTACCCTTTTTTCGTAATACAACATATTCAGTGCTTAATAGTGGCGGATAGTCTCTTTTAGGAACGACACCAAATTCTTTAAGATAATATCGCAAGCGGGATACCGCAAAATCGTTTGGTTGAGCGATTTTCTTTGTACTTCCGATGTCATCTGCTGAGTTTGCGATCTTTCCGTCAGTAAATAAATTACCAAGCGAATCAGTTAAATCGTAGATAAACGACGGTAAACTTAATTTTGCTTGCGAGGAGGTCAGATCAACTATTTCCGGAAATTCGTCGGAAATCTTTTGCCTTGATTTTTTATTGAGTTGATTTAGATATTCTAGTTTTCTTGGATTATAAAATTGCGAATCTAGAACGAGATCCGCATCTAAAGTCGATTTTCTTGTTTCAAAGCAAACTGCCATTTTAAAACTTAATCCCTTCTTTATCGCAGAAATTCTTAAACGCTTCGGCGACATCGTTTAGGTCGTGGTCAATAACCGGCTTTTCTTTGAGCGGGTCCAAAACTTTGCCCTCTTTGTCTATAAGGTGTCCCTCTTTGTCAGAGAGCGTTACATAGTCGCCGGAACTATTTTTGCCGGAGCGTTCGCTGGTCGCCATAAAAATCGGATAATCCGCGATTAGTTTTCCGGCTTTGCCGCCCCATTTTTGTAAAAACATCACGCTTGTTTTAGTGCCGGTGAACGGCTTGAAAGTATTGACCCCAAGCCCGACTACGGCGAGCACACGCGCCTTCTGCATAATCCATTCACGCAGGGCTTTGGTGCCGATATTATTGAGATTTCCTTGCGGCAAAACAATCGCCAAGCGTCCGCCCGGCTTCAAAAATCGCAAGCACCGCTCAATAAAAAGTACGTCGCGCTTCATTGAATTGACCTTGCGCTTTGGCTTGGCTTTTGGTTTTCCTTCCTCCTCCTCTATTTCTTCTTCATCTTCGGTAAGTTTGCCTGATTGTTGAAGTTGGTAGAGTTCAAAAACCGAAAGTTGCTCTTTACCGGTGATTTTTCCAGCAAACGGCGGATTAGTAAGAACCACATCAAAATCGCCATCTTTGATATCGCGCTTAAATGGTCCGATGCGAATTGCGGCTTCGGAACGCGCCCATTTGCGATAGTCCAACGAATCAACGCCGAAGACATTAGATTTGCCGTCACCAGCGATAAGCATCATCACCTTGGCGACTTTTTTGAGCTTGTCGTCAAAATCAACGGCGTAAATATAATCGTTTGCGTATCGGTAAATATCCTTGCCGTCAGTCCATTTTTGAGCGTTGCGGACGTGCTTTATTGCATGAATAAGAAAACCGGCTGAGCCGCAAGCTGGGTCAATGACTTTTTCGTCTACTTGCGGGTTTATCATTTTTACCGCCATATCAACTACCATGCGCGGCGTAAAGTATTGACCTTTCGCTCCTTTTTGCTCCGGATTGATAAGATATTCAAATGCAGCATCAATTACGTCCAAATCAGCATCATGGAATCTTAACGGCTCAAGCGCGGCGGCGCAGAGAATAAGTGCGTCATCTTTTAGTTTTAAAACTTCGTCTGTGTCAAAAATGCCTTGCCAGCCTGGACGATTCTTTGCTTTTTGGAAAAGCCCGTTGATGCGCTCATAAACAGTTTCAGGGTCGGCTTTTGGCACGCGAAAACGCATCGGCGAGTCATCAGTCTTTCTTGGATCAAATTCATCGTTAAGTTTTGCGAAGAAAAGCTTAAAAAGCTCGTCAAAAACGTTCGCTCCAGCGTTTGCAAGGGCTGTATCCTCCAAACGCTTAATAGTGTCTTTAAGGTTTTGAATTGGCCTTAAGTCCTTTTTTGTAAGCGGCTTTAACACATCGTCTAATGCTTCGCCTTTTTTCGGTAATCGGGGTATATCACGGTAATGATAAGGTTCGCCTTTTGTTTCGGGTTCTTCTTCGCGAAGCTGAAAAACATGATCGCGTCCATTTGACCACGCTCCAAAGAATACGCCTGAAGCGTTGAGATATGATTGCAGTTGCTCAACGCCAGTTTCCTCGTCCGGCTTCTTAATTTCAAAAATAAGGTATTTTCGCGTACAGGTATCATCGGTAAAAACGACAATATCGGCGCGCTTTGAATCATCAACGCCCATTTGAATCGATTCTTCAACCGCGACCTGATTTAATGGATAACCAAGAAAATCCCTCACATACACAAGAAATAATTGGCGTACGATTTCTTCTGGCTTGGCAACGATTTTTTTTTGTCGTTTCAAACATTTGATGACGGTTTTGCCGTCTTCGCGGCGTGAAATATCAATTTTGTTTAACAAATTGAGGCCACGAAGCTCCGATGAATCAAAAAACGTCAAGCCGTGTTTTATTTTCGGGTGGCCAAAAATTTCATCGATGTATTTTGTATTTCCCATAATCTGGCATTTCCCATATTAAACGCTTGGCTACGCAACCAAGCCTTTCGATTCCATAATCTTTCTCGAATTGCCTTTTTTGGCGATTTTCCGCCTAACTGCCTTAAAAACAACGACTTATCAGCCTTTTTGCCCGTTTACAACGCCACATTGTAAACTCACAACGCCACGCTGAAAGCCGACACGCAGACCTATTTTCCCTGTTCGTTATACTTGGGTTGGATGGTCTTGATTGCGGCGGCTTCTATCTTTTTTGCTTCTGCAATACTGTTAGCCTGTTGGACTTGGACCTTTGCCCCGGGAACAGGATCTTTTCCACCTGGCAAATGCTCTGCAATCCTGTCTTGTACGCGCCCTTTTTTTGCTACGCCCACGTAATTGACCGTACCACCTTCTGTTTTGATCTTGTAAATGACCGGCTTGTCGTTGGAGAGATTACCAATACCTGTTTGGTTATTCTTGACCGTTTTCTTTCCCATTTCTACATTCCTTTCAAATTTTATTTTTCACAATACCACCATTACTGTATTCGACGGCTCGCCGTCACCTGCTTTATTTATCGCTACAACACGATATTCGAGTTCCGCGCCTTTGGGCTGGTCAACCAAAGTTGATTCGGTCTCGATTGCCGTTGCGACATCCTGCCACGCACCCGAAGGCCGGTTTCTTCTTTGAATCTTATACGCGATAATCCTTCCGCCGTCAACAGGCATTTTCCAATCTAAGAATACCCAGCCATCGCCACAGGATTTTAATGGGGTCAGGAACCTTTTTTGACCCTCATTCTATCTTCTCTAAACCTCAATAAACCCCAAAACCCTTTCTCTAAAAACTCCTTCTTCCCTTCTTCGTGACCTTCGTGTGCTTCGTGGTTCAAAACATCTTTTATTCTTTTATTCTTTCCCTATTCGCGTCCATTAGCGTCCATTCGCGGTTCCACAGTTCTTTTCCCTCTTTACTTTGTCATTTTGCCTTTTGCCTTTTGCCTTTCACTGCTGCCCCCGCGGCTCCTGGACCCTAATCAATCAAAACCGAGCGCACTTCTTCAAAACCCCCATAACCACCAAAAATCCCTTACCCATTCTACCACAAGCGCTTAGGCCGTTTACCCCGGCAAAAACCCCCGAATTTTCGACAATATGCGTAGGTTCGCCCCTATTACAGAAGGGCGCCCTTTTTCCAAGCACCCAAAACAGAGGTATAGACACTATGATCACAACCGCAACAAACAATGCCGCCGTTAGCCCGACGATTTATTCGTCGGGTTTATTCTCCCAAACCGCCCATACCGCCCAGTTTAACCGCAAGCTACAACCCTTTTATGCAAAACAAACCCAATTTCCAAAACCAGAAATGGACCTAACCCCCTATTGCAAAACGGCTTATGGAAACTTACGCGTTTGCAGCCCCCGAAAAAACAAACCCAATTTCAATCCCCCCATCGAAGATCGGAGTTTATCCCGACTCGTCGGGGCTGTCCTCTTGTTTCGAGCCTTCTCATTTTCGTGCTTCGAATTTGTTTCGGATTTAGATATTCGGATTTCGTGCTTCCACCCAACAATTTATGCAAAACAAACCCAATTTCCAAAAAAGTCAAATCCACCTAACCATCAGCATAGCAAAGACTTGCGCCAAAATGGACACCTGGTCACGAGGGAAA
>Ga0210003_1000233_pt1 | contig 49311 bp, 36 predicted proteins | sample LantaG_FD_182804 | JGI IMG/M metagenome (GOLD analysis project Ga0210003, IMG submission 182804) | Deep subsurface microbial communities from Baltic Sea to uncover new lineages of life (NeLLi) - Landsort_02402 metaG (SPAdes) (version 2) | ecosystem: Environmental > Aquatic > Marine > Oceanic >... | reverse complement strand
TATCGGCGATGTCGATAACTCGACACTATTGCACGTTAATCGACGTTAATTCTGCTCGGTGACCTGCTGATTACGAATCAGCCGCTCTGACAGCTTTCCTTTTTTTGTAAGTTCTGTCGGGTACTGATTCTGCCGAAGGTTCGCCGAAGGCGAATGACCTGACGGCTTGACGGCAACGAAAAACGGGCTCCGCTCTGTCTGAAATCAGCACTTTACATCGTTTTCAATATTGTTTAGTTTAAATAAAAAGAATATTCATCCAAAATATAATATAGTAGGAGGCTGCTGATGCGAAATTTATGGACAACTCCGGGGAAATCGGTTTTAGTCATATTCGTTTTCATCGCGCTTTTAGTGTGCTGTTCCAGCGATGATGACAGTTCGACCGAGCCGGAAGAAACCTGGGCCTGGTCGGGGCTCGGTTCCGGCACCAATGCCCGGATTTACGCCCTGACGGTGTACGACGGCAAGCTGATAGTGGGCGGGGAATTTGACACCGCCGGCGGGATTGAAGCTTTTAATATCGCCGCCTGGAACGACACGTCCTGGTCGACCCTGGGAACGGGGATGAACGCCTCCGTGAACGCTTTAACCGTTTACGACAACAAGCTGATCGCGGCCGGAAATTTTACCACGGCCGGGGGCGTCACCGCCAACCATATCGCGGCCTGGGACGGCACTTCCTGGACGCTGCTGGGGGACGGTTTGAACCACTATGTGTTCGCTCTGACGGTTTACGACAACAAACTTATTGCCGGGGGAATGTTTAATATGGCCGGGATTTCGAGCGCTATGAATGTGGCCGCCTGGGACGGTTCCTCCTGGTCAGCTCTCGGCGCCGGGGTGGATGACTGGGTGCGAGCCCTAGAGGTTTACCAGGACAAATTGTATGTCGGCGGCCAATTCGTTAACGCTGGTGGTATAGTAGCCAACGGTATCGCCAACTGGAACGGTACGAACTGGGCGCCATGCACGCAGGGTGTTTCTCATGACGCTGTGGATCCCATTGTATATGCTCTTGCGGTTCACGGTACCCGGTTGTATGTCGGCGGTGTTTTTGACGTAGCGGGCGGAGTCAGCGCCGATAATATCGCTTCTATTTCTACCGTGGCCTGGTACACCCTGAGTACCGGTACGAACGAAGCCGTTCATGCCCTGGTCAGCCATGACGGCAAACTGGTCGCGGGGGGGTATTTTAATTATGTCGCCGGCAAACAGGTCAATTATATCGCGGCCTGGAACGGTTCATCCTGGTCAGCGCTCGGCGAGGGGGTGGACGGTAATTACTATCCGCATGTGAAAGCTATGACGGTTTACAATAACAGTTTGATCGCCGCCGGGAGGTTCACGACGGCCGGCGCCGATACCGTCAATAATATCGCCGAATGGAAAGTCGAATAAAACCCGTCACGCGACTAAAATTTAAAGGCAGAACCTTTTAAGGGTTCTGCCTTTTTTGTTTTTTCCCTGACCACATAGCGTTGTCCGATATCTGGCGGTATATGAGTTATCTCACCAGCACCGTGTCCAGCAGGGGGGAGTTGAACAGGTCTCCGGGAGCGATTACCGGCTCATCGAGCGGGATACTGTCCCCGTAGCGCATTTCAAGCTGTCCCTGTACCAGAGGATGAGAGAAATCGTAGTCGCCCAGTTCGCGAAGCGGCGCCAGGACAATACAAACGGCGTTGTCGTAAATTTTCCAGACATACTCCGAGCAGTACATGGTAGAGTCCGACCATTCAAAGAACATATCATAATTCTTGCCCAGATGTTCGGTGGCGTATTCTTTCATTTCCTCGAGCGCTTCCGGCGTTAAGATGGTATCAGCGCCTTTGAGACGTTTACATACAAAATGTCCGGTGGTGTCACGGGCGACCCATTCGTGCAGCGGTGTGATACGTACCGGTTGGACAGCCTCCCATACTTTGGGGATACTGTCCTCGAAAAAGACAATTCCGCAATGAGTGTATTGAGAGCCGGTAGCCAGCTTGAGAGCCTCGCTCTGGGGGGTGGGGAAATCCTGGAACAAAATGTCACCTTCGTGAATTTCCGCCTTTTTTTCACCGGCGCAGGTCAGTAAAATGATAAGGGTTGACAGTAAAACTGCCGCCAGACAGGTTTTTTTCATGTTTTAATCCTTTTGATATATTTGATTAGATAATTTAATGACCGTTATTATTTATCTATTGTCAACAATAAGGCTCACTGATTCAATCAAAAAAAGGCGGTTCTGCGCGTTACTATTTATCTTGATATTTTTTACCGTTCTGCTTAAAATCCTAAGTATGAAAGATATCAATCTCATAATAGGCGTGAGCGGGATGGTTCTGCTTCTGGGGGCGTTCGCGCTGAACCTGCTGAAGGTTAAAACCCAGGATTCCCATACTTACGTGATTATGAACATTCTCGGCGGGGGAATATCGACTTATTATGCCGTCACGCTGGACGCCGTGCCGTTTGTCATTCTCGAAGCCGTCTGGACGGCCTTCGCGGTGTATAAACTGGCGCAAATATCAATTTTGTTAAAAAAGACGAGTATAAAAGATGGGTAAAAATCCCCGTTCCCAGAAAAAACGAATCCACCGGCACACCGATTTCACCGCGCCCGCGCCGGTGCTCGACATTGACGACCTGATGGCGATGCTTGAGAAACTCAAGGAACCGCCGTTTTTGTTGATTCTCGATGAAATAAACGACCCGCACAATCTCGGCGCCTGCCTTCGCACCGCCGCCGCCGCCGGGGTGCACGCCGTTATCGTCCCGAAGGACCATTCGGTCTCCCTGACCGAAACCGTTCGGCGGGTGGCCTGCGGAGCGGCTGAAAAAGTACCTTTTGTCCAGGTAACCAACCTGGCGCGCACGATGAAACAGCTTCAGGAGGCCGGGGTATGGCTGGTCGGCGCGGCCGGAGAAGCACCCGACAACCTGCACAACACCGACTTAACCGGACCCCTGGCGATCGTGATGGGGTCGGAAGGTTCGGGGTTGCGCCGCCTGACCCGTGAATATTGTGATTTTGTGGTAAGTATCCCCATGTCCGGCGCGGTAGAGTCGTTGAACGTGTCCGTGGCCGCCGGGATATGCCTGTTCGAGGCTGTCCGGCAGAGAAAAAATTCCGCAAAATAAAAAAATCCCGCCTTCAAAGACGGGATTCATACTTTAGAGTTCGCTCGACTGGTAGTCATTATCAATATATCGGTTTTTTTATCGCCGTCAATAATTAAGCTTGATTCAGGGGTCGGATCTCTACTATATTTACTTTGATTCAGATAAAGTTATTATCCTATCAGCGGGGCTTTTTCTTCATAAGTTTTTGAAACAATGCTGTCTGAGTATTGTTTAGTATGTCAAACAAACACAAAAATTTAAGGAGGTTTATTTTGGTGAAGAGAATTTCAATCTTTATGCTGGCCTTTATGTTTTTGGCCCTGAGCGCTTCGGCGCAGAAATGGGAAGTTGAGAAAGTTCATTCCAGTGTCGGTTTTTCGGTCAAGCACCTGGTGATTTCCAAAGTCAAAGGCAATTTCAAGGATTTTTCGGGAACAATTAATTTTGACGGTAAAAATTGGGACAAGGCCTCGGCCGAAATGACGGTAATGATGGGTTCGGTGGATACCGACGATGAGAAACGGGACGCTCATCTCAAATCGGCTGATTTCTTCGATACCGAGACATTCCCGGAAATGTCGTTCAAGTCCAAAAAAGTAATCAAGGGAGAGGGAGATGCCTTCAAACTGGTCGGCGACCTGACTATCCGGGGTGTCACTAAAGAGGTTACTTTCGACTGCGAGTTCAACGGCGTAGCCGATTTCATGGGCACTACCAAAGCCGGTTTTTCCGCGAAAGCCAAAATTAACCGCCAGGATTACGGGGTCAACTGGAATAAGACCCTTGATACCGGTGGGGTGGTCGTTGGCAATGAGGTAGAGATATATCTCGAGTTGGAAGCCAATAAAGTCGGTTAAGATATAAGAATAAGCGTCAAAAGCCCGCTCCAGGCGGGCTTTTTGTTATTGATTGACAGTTTTTTGATTGTATTAAGAGAATACAAATCAAATTGAGATTATATGATAATAATAAAAGTGAGCGTTCATTGTGAATTTTGTCACAATAATTCTTGACATATCTTTTTGTATGTGTTATTTTCAAGGAGTTGAAGTTATAATAAATTTGTAATATTGGTATAACATTATGATGACTCAAGAGACAATGCAGGATGTATGGAAGAAATTCGATGCGGTGGATATCACCCACAGCGGGGTACACCACCTGATGGCGATTTACTATTTGATTCGCGAGAATGGCTACTCCCGGGGTATCGATGTCGCTAAGTATCTGAATATTACCCGGGGAAGCGTCTCGGTAACGGTGAGTAAACTTAAAGCCAAAGGGTATATTACCGAGGACAATAACCGTTTCTACCGCCTGACATCGGCCGGCCTCGAAAATGTCGAACTGGTTTTGAGCAAGCGAAGCATTATCCGGCGGTTTTTTACCGAGGTTCTGGGATTATCGGAGGATATCTCCACCATCGACGCCTGTAAGGTCGAGCATCTTCTGAGCCGGCGGTCGATGGGCAAACTTTTATGTTTTACGGATTTTTTCCTTTCCGATAACCGCGAAGCCAAGAAATACAGGAATTCCTACAATAAGACCTGTAAGGGAGTGAAGAGGTTATAGCCTGTCCAGTGGGACCCTTTGGGGATTTTGACTCCCTTGAGTTTTTTTATTATACCTCCCTGTAATAGCCCTCTGAATATACTTGACGGAGGGCTTTTTTTTATTTTATTCAGGCAAAGTTTTTGGCTCGAAACCGTTTGACAAAACTGGGACTTTTTGATATTATCTATGTTCTGCGGTTGAACTTGCAGACAAAAATTTAGCTGCTGAACCCAAACCAAAAAGTGTAATTTGGAGGTTTTCTGGTGAAGGAATATACTACTGACAAAATTCGTAATTTCTGCCTGGCAGGTCAGCGCGGTTGTGGTAAAACCAGTCTGTCTGATGCCGTTGCTTTTAACACCGGTATCAATAGTCGGATTGGACGCGTTGATGATGGCTCTTCGATTCTTGACTATACCGAGAGTGAGATCGCTAGAAAAACATCAATATCTTCAAAAGTACTCGCCTGTGAGTACAAGGATACCAAGATTAACCTCCTTGATTGTCCCGGTCACTCCGATTTTATCGGCGAACTGTTAGCCGCGTTGAAGGTTGTCGAGGGCGTGGGCATCCTGCTCGATGCCACTTCCGGCGTCGAAATAGGCACCCAGCTTCAGTGGAATACGATAAAATCCCTGCCGATTGCCAAGTTCTTTTTCGTTAACAAGATAGAAAAAGAAAACGTCAAGTGGAAAAACAACATCGACTCCCTGCTAAACGCCTTCGGGAAAAAAGCCGTGGCGTTTCAAATTCCCATCGGCGAGGGAACAGGTTTCAAGGGGATTGTCGACCTGCTGCACATGAAAGCTTATTCTTTCGACGCCTCCGGAAATCGCTCCGATATTGATATCCCGGCCGACCTTAAAGACGAGGTTCAGACGGCCCGGGAAAACCTGGTCGAAGTCGCCGCGGAAACCGACGACGCTTTGCTCGAGAAGTTTTTCAATGATGGGACTCTGGCAGAGGCTGACGTATTAAAGGGCCTTAAAAACGGCATCGCCGCTGGCAAAATTTATCCCGTTCTGCTCGGCTCGGCGGAAAAGAATATCGGCGTCGGGCTCCTTCTGGATATGGTTATCGAGTACCTGCCGTCGCCCGATAAAGCGGCCCCGGTCGAAGCCCTCAAGTCCGAGACCGAAGATAAAATTGAATTCAAACGTGACCCCAACGGACAGCCGGTGGTGTTCATATTCAAAACTGTCTCCGAGGGACACCTGGGGGATATGTCCTTTTTCAAAGTGTTTTCCGGCTCGGTCAAACCGGGCCTGGAACTGTCCAACCAGCAGACCAGGAGCACTGAAAGGGTTACCCAGATTTACTCCTTCCAGGGCAAGAACCGGATCGATTTGACCGCTGTCCATATCGGCGATATCGGCACCCTGGTTAAACTTAAAGATTCGCATACCGGCAATACCTTGGCGACCAAGGGGAATGATGTCACTATCCCGGCGGTCGAATACCCCAACCCGGTTATGGATGTGGCGGTTAAGTCGAAAGTTAAGGGAGACGAGGACAAGGTGGCCACCGGTCTCAATAAACTTCATGGGGAAGACCCCACTTTCCGGCTTGTCGCCGACCCGGCTTTAAAACAGCAGGTTTTATACGGCCAGGGGTCCACGCATATTGAGGTTTTGATGGAGAAACTCCAGAAACGTTACGGCGTGCAGATTGATCTGGTCAAGCCCAAAATTCCGTATCGCGAGACGATTCGTAAAAAATGTGAACAGCAGTACAAACACAAGAAACAGTCCGGCGGTCGCGGCCAGTACGGTGAGGTATATATTCGTCTGGAGCCTAACGGTCGCGGGAACGGTTTTGAGTTTCTTAATGAAATTTCCGGCGGCGTGATTCCCAACAAATATATTCCGGCCGTGGAAAAAGGCGTAATCGAGCAGATGCAGCACGGCGGCCTGGCCAGGGCGCCCGTGGTCGATGTGAAAGTAGCTCTTTATTTCGGATCTTTCCACGATGTGGATTCCTCCGATATGGCTTTCAAGATTGCCGGCTTGATGGCTTTCAAGGAAGCTTTCATGAAATCCGACCCGGTGCTCCTGGAGCCGATTTGCAATATCGAGGTTCTGGTGCCGGACGATTTCACCGGCGATGTTATGGGCGATATCTCGTCCCGTCGCGGTAAAATCGCCGGCATGGACCCCGAGGGCCGCAACCAGCGGATTCGCGCCACCGTGCCTCAGGCCGAGCTGTACCAATACTCGGTGGACTTGCGGTCGATGACCCAGGGCCAGGGCGTCTATACCATGGAATTCTCCCGTTACGAGGAAGTTCCCTTCGAGGCCACCCAGAAAGTAATCGCCGAGGCCAAGGCTGAAAAAGAGGCCGAAGGTTAAGCTTTACTTATATGAACATTTTAAGCGGGTTGGTTTGTCGGCCCGCTTTTTTTATGTCACATATTAAGTTATCTCAGGAAAACCCGATATTTTATACTTGACAGCTGAACAGATGGGCAGTTATTTGATATTGAAAGACAACCTTAAGTTAAAGGCCGAGTTATGAAAAAAACTCTGACCGATAAACAGCGGCTGGTTCTGGAATTTATTGAAAACCAGATTCTCCACAAAGGGCACTCGCCGACTATTCGGGAGATAGGGAAGAAGTTCGGTATCAGTTCCACCAACGGGGTGCGGACCCATCTGACCGCCCTGATTAAGAAAGGGTATCTCAAGAAGGAGAATTTCATCTCCCGGGGGCTGGAGCTTACCCGTTCTATCGCGGCCGATATCGGCCGGGTTCCGCTGGTGGGGTCGGTGCCGGCCGGACAGCCTATTGACGCTATCGAGAATATCGAGGGGGATATCGCACTCGATTTGAGTTTCCTTCCGAGCGGGGATTCATTCAGCCTTTATGTCAAGGGAGACTCGATGCGAGACGCCGGGATTTTCGACGGCGATTTAGTCCTGGTCAAGAAGCAGGCGGTGGCCCAGAAGGGGGATATTGTCGTAGCGGTCATTAACGGCGAGGCCACGGTTAAGCGATACTACCCCGAAGGTAAAAAAATCCGGCTGCAACCGGCCAACGACGCTTTTGAGCCGATAATAGTAAGCAAGAAATCGGGCGAATTCCGGATTGCCGGCAAAGTAGTCGGGCTAATGCGCAAGATTTCTTGAGTAGCCTTAGAGTGAAGGTACCCCATTATGTCATTCCCAGCTTGACTGGGAATCCAGGATTACATTTATATCAGCCCTGGTAGGGCAAAATCCTTTAGCGGTTCTGCTATTTTATTCTCACTCCCAATATTTAGAGTGGGGCGCTAATTTAACCGGGTGCGATTTTTTTATATTTATACCGATATATTACAAGCTTGACAATCGGGGCATTTTCAATAGATTAGTTCCCGTCAATATTATTTAAGAAGCCATCGTAGCTCAGTTTGGTAGAGCAGCTGATTCGTAATCAGCAGGTCAGCGGTTCGATCCCGCTCGATGGCTTTTTTGTATGCCTTTGTTACTCCTTGACAAATACTGATAGAAGTTATATATATAAGGTATGTGAGACCATAACACCTTGGATATTACTTCGATATTCTACAATTTTTTTAGTGAGTGAGATGTAAACTATTAATGGCAGTACCATTGTGATCATGTAGTGCCCCGAAATAGCCAATTTCAGCCAGTCAGACGCTGACTCGGACGGGCGGGGGGATGTTTGCGATGTTTGCCCCGGTTATGATGATTTCGCCGATTTCGACTCCGATAGTGTCCCCGATTCTTGTGACAATTGCCCGGAAGTTTACAACCCCAGCAAGGAGGACAGCAACGATGATGATGTCGGCGATGCCTGCTGTTGTATTGGTGTTACCGGTGATGCAAACTGCTCAGATGTGGATGAACCTGATATATCTGATATTACAAGACTAATTGATTATCTCTATATAAGCCACACACCTCTATGCTGCCCGGACGAGGCTGATGTCAACGGCAGCGGTGACCCGGAACCCGATATCTCCGATATTACCCGGCTGATTGACTATCTGTACCTGAGCCATGAGCCCCTGCCTGCCTGTCCATAAAGCCCGGCACGAAATAAAAAAAGCGGGTGAAATTTCACCCGCTTTTTCTTTACCAGACAATTTATTATGCCAGTTTGTAAACAAAGCCGATACCGAGGGTTTCTTTAAACCGTCCTTTCTGATGGACCTGCTTGTCATACAGAAATTGGGTGTAGAAATTAACCGTAATTATTTTCGACAGGCTGGCGCTGATGATGTTTTCCCAGTTGATATCGATGGCTTTCCAATAATCTTCTTCGGGCGTGTCCTTGAAATCGTCCTTTTGTGAGAAGAAGAACGCCTTGAACAGAGACAGTTTACCGGTGTAGTTCATCTTATCGCTGAGCGTCAGGGAAACGTCGGTAACCGATTCAAAACCGCCGTCCACAAAGGTGGAGTCTTCGGTGGTCAGCAGAACACTGTCGGTGATACCGGTCTTGAAAATCTGTCTCAGAGCCAGACCCAGGCGGCTGGTAATCTGGTCGTTCTCGCGTTCATAGAACCGCCGCGCGATACCGGCTGACTCGGTTAATTTGAGAGGGGAGAAGTAGCGTTTTTTGGCGCTAAGGGAAGCGTCCAGAAATTGCGATTCCAGCCGGAAAGCCACATACGGGTCGATATAACTGTTCAGGAGTATCCGGCCGACATTTTCCCAGTCAATGAGGTCGGTGGATTTGAGGGGTTTGTTCCAGTTGCGGGCGGTGTCCTGGCTGATGGTCTGGCCGAAGGAGAGTTTCAGGGTCGAGCGAAAATCAAACCAGGGTTTGAGTTTCTTCTCGGCGGCGGCGTTGAGGTTGCCCACCCAGTTAAAGGAGCCGATTTCACCGCCCGTCCAGGAATCGGAATAAGCGGTCTGCGTGGTCGTAAGATCGACAATGAGCGATTTCTTCCAGCCCTTAACGACCGGTTTTTCTTCCTGCCCCACCGCCATAATAGCCGGCAGAAGCAGTAATACCAAAGTTGTAACGAAGATTTTTTTCAGATTTGACATGATATATATCCTCCTTGTTTATGCATTTTGTTGAAAGAGATGGACATCTCTTTGCGGGAAAGGTATCGAAATACCCTGTTCGTCAAAAGTCAGTTTTACTTTTTCGGTAATATCAAAATAAACGTTCCAGTAATCGTCGGTTTTGACCTAGGGGCGAACCACGAAATTGACCGAGCTGTCGGCCAGCTCGGAGACGGCCACCATCGGGGCCGGGTCCTTGAGCACGCGCTCGTCGGCGCTCAATATCTGCTCCAGGATATTCTTGGCTTTTTTGATATCGTCACCGTAACCGATACCGAAGACCATATCCACACGGCGTTCTTCCTTGGCGGAGTAATTGATGATATTGTCACCGGTGATTTTACTGTTGGGTACGATTACTTTTTTATTGTCCGGTGTCTTCATGATAGTGTTGAAGATATACACGGCTTCCACCGAACCGCTGACCCCACCTGCTTCGACATAGTCCCCGGCTTTAAAGGGTCGGAAGATTATTATCATAACGCCCGAGGCGAAATTAGCCAGCGACCCCTGCAGGGCGAAACCGACGGCCAGACCGGCGGCACCGAGGACGGCCACGAACGACGCTGTCTGAAAGCCGAGCGTTCCCAGGGCGGCGATAAAGATGAAAGTCATAAGGGCTATCTTCGTCAGGCTGACGACAAATTTGATCAGGGTCTCATCGGCATTGCTCCGCTTCATGAGACGCCGGACCAATCTCGTCAGGATGCCGGTACCGAAACGACCGATAATGATGATGGCCAGGGCGCCGACAATATTTAATCCGTAAAGGGTGGCCCAGTCCATAATTTTCGGCATCAAATCATCCATAGTACTCCTTTCCAAGTTAAATATTATAATTCTAATCAGTTAATACTAAGCAGGTGGTTAAACACACACACCATCCAATTGCCAACATAAACATCCATGTTAAAGAAATTGTTCCCCTTTCAAATATATTTTTGTGTGATGGTTAGTAACAATTTATCGTGATGAACGGTTAATGGCAAGAATTTTTGAAAAAAAGAAACGCCCCGAGCCCATGGGAGGGAGACAGCTCGGGGCGCCAAACGGCATTGTTGCAAAATAACAAGGAGAATGTTTCCCAGCCGCTTATAATTTATAACATATTACATCCGAAAAAGTTTCCTGTTCGAGAATAAAAGTGACGAGATATATTCTGTTGTCGCACAAAACCTTAGTATTCTTTGGCTGGTTCGTGTTCGTCTACATCAATAAAAAAGTCGCCCTTTAACTTAAGGAGCGACTTTATCGTTAAGCCTGTATTTTTACTAATAAATGCGGTCGATAAACCCCTTGACTTCCTCGAATTCTACGTGAAGTTCCTGTCTAATCCGTCCGAAACAGAAGCCGAGCTGTTCGTACAGAACAACCTGGTCGGGGTCAACCTCGCGCTGTTTGATAGCTTCCTTGATATCCATATAATGAACGCGGTCCTTGAAGAAGCCGGTGACGGTCACGCCGGTAATGCCGCTGAGGAGGCATAAAACCGCGCTGGCGCCGGCTTCCATGCCGAAATTGGCGTCGTAAGCCGACGTAAAGCCGGAACGAACCAGGTGCGAAGGAGTGATGACCCGCACCTCGGGCAATTCATATAGATCCTGAACGAACATCGCCTGTTCTTTCATGAAGGTTTTAATCTCGTCGTCGGCCCTGAGCATTTTCTTCATTTCCTGGGCGACATAATTTCCGGCCCCGGCCAGCTTTTTATGGCCGAAGGTATCCACCCCGGCGTTGTCATCGTACATTTCCTCGCCGGAAGCGTTTTTCAGCCCCTCGGCGACGACGATAGTATAGGTTCCGGCGTTAATATCGCTTTCGATAATCCGCTTGGTGTAAACCTTTTTCATGTGCCGGTAGAGCTCCTTGAAATCGACCGGTATTTCCGGAATAAGGATGGCGTCGGCCTCGCCCGCGACACCGCCCCGGAAGGCGGTGTGCCCGGCATAACGGCCGAAGACCTCGATGACCATGATTCGGTTATGGGTCCGGCCGGTAGTTTTGAGGTCGCGAAGAATCTCGGCGATGCGGTTGATGGTGGAATCCCCCCCGACACTGTAGGGCATGAGGTCCAGGTCCATCGTTTTGGGGGCGTGGACGCACTTGATGCCATTGGCCGCCAGGTCGATTATGACCGAACCGGTGTCGTCGCCGCCGCTTATGACCAGTCCGCCGATATCGAACTTTTTAAGCCCGGCTTTGATACGTTCGTATTTGTGTTCGTCTTTTATTTTGGCGATTTTAACCCGGGAATGCCCGGCTTCCGAACCGGCCAGGCCGATCGAGAAAGTATCCACCCGTGAGGGGGTAAGCTCCACCAGGGAATTCATATCGATCAGGTTATATAATCCGGCGTAACCGTTAGGGAGAACAAAAGTCTTTACCTCTTTGCGCATGGCCATCTGGGCCGCGCCCTTGACAACCCCGTTCAGACCGCCGCAATCGCCACCGCTGGTGATCAGCCCGATTCTTTTTATATCCATCTTTTTCTCCGCATATTATTACTCGTAATTAATTTGACATACCGCCAATTCTATAATCCGGCGGTAATATACATCCTCAAAATATTGACTAATATTATAGCATCAATAGCTATTAGTCAACAATTGAAGCCTCGAGCAGGAATTAAAACAGGGAAGAAAAAATGAATTAAAAAGATGAATTTAATTCGCTGATTACATCGTTTATGACAACTAAAAACCCGCCCCCGCTGCTGGAAAAAGAAAAATTGACTTTATCGGATATAGCCATCTGTTCCCGGTTACTCTGCATTACATATTGGGATTTGAATCGAAGTTGCTTGTCGATTTCCAGGTAAACCGTATCGTCGGTAACATCGATTACTTTGGCTAACATCAAAAAACCTCCTGAAAGCCCTTGACTACGAAAAAATAAATACGACCAAATAAGTTAGATATTGTTTATCACATAAATATTCTTCTATATTATAAGACCCCTTTTGGAGTTACAAATAGCCTGTTATATATGATATGAATTGTCTCAATTTAAACCAATGCCAGAATTTGTCAAGCGAAAAATGAGGGGGAAAAGAATTTATTAAATATTTTATTTTTTCCGTAACTTATTGTAATATTTGGATGTTATTAGATTATTAGTTATTTTGAACTAATTCCATGTCAAATATTTAGTCGAACTTGCAGCATAGGAGCAAAATTTTTAATGGCTTATAACGTACCCGGCGAGCTTTTGATTCTGCTGGCGCTGGCGATGAATTTAACCGTGGGTCTGGCTTATTTTATGGCCGCCCGGGGAAAAGACTCCCTTGAATCGCTTGGCTATAGAAGTTATAATCTTTTTACGGTCTTTGTGACTCTGGCCGTAGTTTATCTCTTTTATCTCTTTTTCAGCCACAATTACGCTTTCAAATATGTTTACGAATACTCCGAGCGCCACCAGCCGTTCTTATATATTCTCTCGGCTTTCTGGGGAGGCCAGGAGGGCACTTATTTACTCTGGCTCTTTTTAAACGCCCTGTTCGGCTATTTGATTATTAAAAAGGGGGGGCAGTACCGAAATTACGCCATGGTGATTTTCTCGGTAATCAATCTCTTTTTGCTTTTAATCCTCGAAACCCTGTCACCTTTTGCGCTGTTACCTTTTGACGCTCCCGACGGTTTGGGGCTCAACCCGCTGCTTCGCGACCCCTGGATGATAATCCACCCGCCGGTGATTTTTGTCGGCTACGCCATGGCCGCCGTACCCTTCGCGATTGTCATGGCCGCCCTGATAAAAAACGACCATTCCGACTGGATCAAACGGATTTTCCCCTGGGTGGCGATTGTTGCCCTGACCCTGGGGGCCGGGAACGTCCTGGGCGGTTACTGGGCGTACAAAACGCTCGGCTGGGGCGGTTACTGGGGCTGGGACCCGGTGGAAAACTCCTCGTTTATTCCCTGGATTGTCTCGCTGGCTCTGTTGCACGGGTTGATTATTCAGCGTCGGTCCGGGGCGCTCAAGAAAACCAATATTATCCTCAGCGCTTTCGTTTTCTTGCTGGTAGTGTACGGTACGTTTCTGACTCGCAGCGGCGTGCTGGCAGATTTTTCCGTCCACAGCTTTACCGACCTGGGCGTCAATGTCTTCTTAATCGGGTTCATGGTTCTCTTTTTGCTTCTGACGTTGGGTCTGTATTTGTTCCGTTATAAAGCCGTGGAAAACGTTCCTTTAAATTACAACTATTTCGGCCGGGAATTTACTTTGTTCACCGGGATGACGGTGCTTTTGATTTTCAGCCTGGTTATATTGTTCTGGACCTCCCTGCCGTTTATCACCTCGCTATCGGACAATCCGCGGGCCGCCGATATCGCCACTTATAACGGTTTCGCCCTGCCGCTGGCGATTATCATCTCGTTCTTTCTGGGTTTTTCGCCGTTTTTATCATACAGCCGGTTCGAGTTAAAAAACTGGACGGGCAAACTCCTCGCCGCCGCGATTATCTCGGCGGTTGTCGGTTTCGGCCTGTTTTATTTTATCATTGAAAATCCGCTGGTGGTGCCGGTTATATTCACCCTGGTTTTAACCGGTATTATCATGTATCTTTTAAATCCCGAACTGCGCCACAAGGCGGCACTGTCGATTGTCGGCTTTGTCGTGGCGGTGATCGTTTCGCTGGCATTCGGCGTCAGGGATTACCTCTATATCCTGTTTTTCGCCACGGCCACGCTGGCCGTGATTACAAATTTGAAGGCCATCATCGGTTATATCCCGCATAACTGGCGACTTCTGGGCGGCCAGCTGACTCATTTCGGGTACGGCATCATGCTGGTCGGTATCCTGGCGTCATCGGCCTATACCTCCAGTGAAAAGCTGATTCTCCCCCGGGGGGTGGCGGGCGACGCTTTCAATATGAATTTGCGTTATCTCGGAATGGCCGGGGATATGATGCAGCTCAACAACGAACTTATTATCGAACGGGTGCACAAAAGTTCGGTTGACCGTATCAACCCCCAGTTGTACTATTCGAAACGGCTCGACGGCATCATGAGGAAGCCGTATATCGACCGCCGGCTGCTCGCCGATTTGTATTTCGCCCCGGAGCAGATTCAACAGTTGGAGGAAGCCGGCGGCCTGGTTCTGGCCAAGGAAGAGAAAAAGCAGGTGGGGGATTATGTCTTAACTTTCCGGGGTTTCTCGCTTGAGGGCCACGGCGACTCAACCGCCGCCGGGATGATGGTGACGGCTACGCTCGATGTTGAGCACGGCGGCAGGTTTACCACCATCCACCCGGCCAAGATTCAAAACGCCGACCCTCACAGCCGCGACCGGCTGGTCGACCAACCCGCCGAACTGGCGTTGAGCGATACGGTTTACCAGGTGTATATCGACGGTATCATGGCCGACCAGGGGATGGTGTCGTTGAAAATCCCGGGTCTGTTCGAAGAAAAGCCACCGGACCAGCTGGTGCTGGATATCTCCAAAAAACCGCTTATAAATCTGGTCTGGGTGGGCACGACATTGGTGTTGGTGGGGTCTTTGATTGTTTTCTTCCGGCGCAAGGATGAGTTGTACCGGGAAGAGCACCCAAAATAATTATTGTTATTTTTATCTTTTTCTGAGGTCGCCGGTTAACTAGAATACTGCCGTTAAGTTATGACCGATGTGGGAACAGGTGATGCTCAGGAAATATTTTAAACTCGATGAACTGGGAACCAGCTATAAGCAGGAAATTATCGCTGGGCTGACCACGTTCGTAACCCTCGCTTATATTATCATTGTCAATCCCAAGATACTTGAATCGGCCGGGATGCCTTTCGGGGCGTCGATGGTGGCGACTATTTTAAGCGCCTTTTTCGGCACCCTGACAATGGGCGTTTACGCCCGGCGACCGTTCGCCATCGCGCCGTACATGGGGGAGAACGCCTTTATCGCCGTGACGGTCGTCAAGGTGCTCGGTTACAGTTGGCAGACGGCGCTGGGCGCGATTTTTATCAGCGGCGTTTTCTTCACCCTCATCACCGTCTTCAAAATCCGCAGTTGGCTGGCCAATTCCATTCCCGACGGCCTCAAAATCGGCTGTGCGGTGGGAATCGGCCTCTATCTGACTTTCATCGGTCTCAACGATATCGGCTTCGTGACCCTCGGTGTGCCGGGCAGTCCCGTGCGGGTCGGCGACTTGAGCAGCACACCGGTGCTGCTGGCTATTTTCGGTTTCCTGTTTATGACCTTTTTAATGATTAAGAAAGTGAACGGGGCGATGCTCATCGGGATTTTGACCACTACTTTGTTGGCTTTTTTCTTTAACGTGGTCGAATGGCCGGAACAATGGGTCAGCCTGCCGCCCGATATCGGGCCGGTCTTTTTGCAGCTGGATATTGCCGGCGCGCTGACCTGGGGCTTTTTCGCCGTCATCCTGACCGTCCTGGTGGCGGATTTCATCGATACCCTGGGAACCCTGATGGGAGTGTCGTATATCGCCGGTTTTCTCGACAAGGACGGCAACCTTCCGGAAATCGAAAAGCCCATGCTGGCTGACGCCCTGGCGACAGTGGTCGGCGCGCTTCTGGGCACCACCACCACCGGCACTTTTCTGGAATCGGCGGCGGGTATCAAGGCCGGGGGGAGGTCCGGCTTAACCTCGGTAGTGACCGCTTTTATGTTTTTAATCGCTCTCTTTTTCGCGCCGTTTTTTTCCATAATTCCGACCTGTGCCTACGGTCCAGCTTTGATTGTGGTGGGGATGCTCATGATTACCGCCATTACCGGCGTCAAGTTTAAGGATATGACCGAAACTGTCCCGGTTTTCGGGATGATTATTTTGATGTCGTTCACTTACAACCTGGCTATCGGCCTGACCTCCGGTTTCCTTTTATACCCGCTGATGAAAATACTGGCCGGGCGTTTCCGCGAGGTCCCCGCCGGGTTGTGGATTATCGGCGCTTTTTGCCTGCTTTTCTTTATTTTCTACCCGTACGCATAATCTGAAACCAATCCCGTATTAATGTTTATAATAATTTTAGTAATATGGTATTGTATTTTTTCTTATAAACCGGGTTGTGTGAGGTTTCAGAATATGGGTAAGTAGCTATTGCATCTTGACACTCGCTTGATTGATGTCTATTATTCTGACTTATATATAAATCGTGAATCAATGATAACCTGTTAAATAATAAAAAGAATTGAGGTATACTTCATGGTGCAAGAGCAAGCAAAAACAATGATTGAAGCTGAGAACCTGTCGAAATATTACGGTTCTTTTGTGGCCATTAAGGATATATCTTTTTCCATTCCGACCGGGCAGATAGTCGCGTTTCTCGGCCCCAACGGAGCCGGTAAGACGACCACCATGAAAATCCTGAGCGGATTTCTGGCGGCCAGCGAGGGACGGGCGTCTATCGCCGGGCTGGATGTTTCCCGGCAGCGTCTTGAAGCGGCGCGCCAGCTGGGGTACCTTCCGGAAAACGGCCCCCTGTATGACAACATGACGCCTCAGGAACTTCTCAATTTTTTCGGAGAGGCGCGTGATTTACGCGGGGCGCGGTTCAAAACCCGCTTCGAGACGGTCGTGGAGCAATGCGCCCTCCAGGCGGTTCTGGAAAAACCTATCAGCAAACTCTCTCGCGGTTATCGGCAGCGAGTCGGCCTGGCGCAGGCGTTGTTGCACGACCCGGAGGTACTGATTATGGACGAACCCACGGCCGGACTGGATCCCAACCAGATTCGCGAGTTTCGAACCAATATCGTCGAATTAAGCAAGAACAAGACCATCATGATATCGACGCATATTCTCCATGAAGCCGAGGCGGTGGCTAACCGGATTTTGCTGGTGCACGAGGGGAGGCTGGTTTTCGACGGCTTGCCCGATGAACTGCGCCGCAACGGCACTATGGAGGAAAAATTTTACGACCTGACCAATTACGGCAAGGAAGCGGTTGAGGAAGGGGGTCAGGCATGAATCTGGACAGGAAAATAATCTGGGCGATATGCAAAAGGGACCTTCGTTCCTATTTCAGCAGCCCGACCGGGTACGTCTTTATCACCCTCTTTATATTTTTAAGCGCCGCCGCGGCCTTCTGGCAAGAGCGTTTCTTCGCCAACAACCTGGCCAATCTCAACCAGCTCAATTTCTATTTTCCCTATATCCTGATATTCTTCATTTCCGCGCTGACGATGAACATCTGGGCCGAGGAGCGCAAGCAGGGGACCGATGAACTTCTGCTGACCCTGCCGATCACCGACCTCGAGGTGGTCCTGGGCAAATACCTGGCCGTGCTCGGTATATACACCGTTGCGGTGCTGCTTTCGCTCAGCCATGTCCTGGTTCTCTTCTGGCTGGGCAATCCGGATATCGGCCTTATGTTAGGCAACTACCTCGGTTACTGGCTGCTGGGAGCGGCGCTCCTGTCGGTCGGCATGACCGCTTCGCTCCTCACCGCCAACGCCACGATCGGCTTTATCCTCGGGGCCATATTCTGCGCCTTCTTTGTCCTGGTGAGTTCCTCGAGCTGGGTGGTCAGCGAGAGCCTGCAGGATTTCCTGACTCCCCTGAGCGTCTTCGATTCCTTCGAGGATTTTTCCCGGGGAGTGGTCAGTTTTACCGGCCTTCTCTATTTTATCTCGGTCACCGGGGTAATGATATATTTAAACGTCATTATGATAAGCCGCCGACACTGGCCTTACCGCATGAACGGGTACAAGGTCTGGGTACACCATCTGGTTCGTTTCGTGGCGGTGGTTATTGCGGTTATCAGTATAAATTTAATATTCAGCCAGTCCGGCCTTCGCCTCGACACTACCGCCGAGCGGCTGCACTCACTGTCCTCGGAAACCGAAAAGCTGCTTGATGAAATTCCCGTCCAGAAAGCCGTGCTGATCCAGGCTTTCATCAGTCCGGAAGTCCCGCAGCTTTATGTGGAGAAGCGAGCCAACCTGTTGAGCACGCTGAAGGAAATCGACGCCGAGGGGGGCAGCAGGGTGGAGGTCTTGATTCACGACACCGAGCCTTATACTCCCGAAGCCCGGGACGCCCGCGAGAAATTTAATATCACGCCCAATGAAGTGCTCAACACCACCAGCGCCCGGGCCAGCACCGAAAAAATATTTATGGGAGTGGCCATCACCTGTGGCGCCCGGGAGGAGGTTATCCCGTTTTTCGACCGGGGACTGCCGGTCGAATATGAACTGATGCGTTCCATCCGGGTGGCGGCGCAAACCGACCGCCGCAAAATCGGGGTGCTCAACACCCCGGCCAAACTTTTCGGCGGAATGGATTTCGCCACCATGTCCAACACCCCGGCCTGGTCTATCGTCACGGAGCTTGAGAAGCAGTACGAAGTCGTCCAGATATCCGCCAAAGAGCCTATCGCCGAACAGCTCGATGGTTTGCTGGTGGTCATGCCTTCGGCCCTGTCGCAGCCGGAGATGAACAACCTGAAAGATTATATCCACAAGGGTCACCCGACCCTGCTTCTGGACGACCCGCTGCCGATTAACCATGTCGAGCTCTCGCCGGTATTGCCCAGCGATGTTCAGACCAACCAGTTCACCCGCAACCAGAGCCAGCCGCCCGAGCCGAAAGGGAATATCCAGGAATTCATGAACGCTATCGGCGTTACCTGGATAGCCAACCAGGTTGTCTGGGATACCTATAATCCTCATCCCGATATGGTTCAGGTGCCACCGGAAATTATTTTTGTCGGGCAGGGCAGCGGCAGTTCCGAAGCTTTCAACGAGCTGAATATCTCCAGCGCCGGCCTTCAGGAAATGGTCTTGCTCTATCCCGGCTACCTGTTTAAAACCGCGACCCGCGATTTTTCTTTCCAGACGTTGTTGAGAACCGGCTACCTGTCGGGGGTGCTGAACTGGGAAAATATCGTCCAGCGGAGCTTCTTCGGACTGTCTTTGAACCGCAACCCCCGCCGCCTCCCGACCGGGGAGTCGTATATCCTGGCGGCCCATGTAAAGGGCACCTCGATGGGGTCCGACAGCCTGTCCGTGTCCGGTGAGTCAAGCTCGGTCAACGCCATCATCATCGCCGATGTCGATTTCATCTCCGAGCAGTTTTTCGCCTTCAGAAAGCGAGGCATCGAGAATCTCAATTTTGACAATATAACGTTCTTCCTCAACTGTATGGATGTCCTGGTGGGGGATGATTCTTTTGTCGAACTGCGCAAAAAGCGGCTCAAACACCGCACCCTGGAAACGGTCGAGGCGCAGACCAAAGAATTCGTCGAGCGCCGGATCCAGGAGGAGAAGGAAGCCGAGGAAAACGCCCAGCGAGCCCTCACCGAGGCGCAGCAGCGGCTCGATGAGAAGGTCGCCCAGGTGCGCAACCGTACCGACCTTGACGAGCAGACCAAAAGAATCATGACCAAAAATCTGCAGGAGGTAGAGAATCGCCGTTTCGAAGTCGCCAAGGCCAATATCGAAGCCAACAAAGAAGCCAAAATCGCCGCCAGTAAAGAAAATATGGAGGCCGCCCTGAAAGGGATCCAGAGCCGAATAAAAACCCTGGCGGTGCTCCTGCCGCCGATACCTGTTTTCACCATCGGGGTCGTGATATTCATCAGGCGGCGAAAGCGGGAACTCGAGGGCACCCTGGCGGCAAGAAGGTTAAGGAGTTAAGCTATGAATGAGAATAAAAAAACAATCGGTTTTGTAGCGGTGGCAGTGGTCCTGTTGGTTCTGGCTTTTATCTTTTCGCCGAAAAAGATAACCCCCGACGCCTTTCTGGACCAGGGGGAGGCTTTCTTCCCGGATTTCACTGACCCCAACCAGGCTACGACCATGGAAGTCGTAACTTTCGATAAGGAAACAGGTTCGGCCTATCCATTTAAAGTATCGTTTCAAGGTGGGAAATGGATCATCCCTTCGCATCACAACTATCCGGCCGACGCTAAGGACCGGCTGGCGCAAACCGCCGCCGGGGTGATTGATATTAAGAAAGATGATTTCCGCACCGACAATGTCGCCGACCATGAGCGGTGCGGGATAATCGACCCGCTCGATGAATCCGTCACCACTCTCGCCGGACGCGGCAAGCGCGTCACGATAAAGGGGCAGAACGATGTCGTCCTGGCCGATTTTATTATCGGCAACAAAGTCGAGGGGCGAGAGGGTTTCCGTTTTGTCCGCCTGCCGGACCAGAAAAGAGTTTATGCCGTGCGCATGAATATCGATATCTCGACCAAATTCGCCGACTGGATTGACACCGACCTTTTAAAAATAAACCAGGATGACGTCAATAAAATAGTCCTCAAGGATTATTCCATCGATGAGCGGACGATGTCGATTGATTTGCGGGATAATCTGGAATTGACCCTGAAAGACAGCGTCTGGAAAGCTGACAACATGAGGAAAAACGAAATGGTCGACACCCTGATGATGAAAGAGTTGCTCGCGACGCTGGATAATCTGAACATAGTCGGTATTCGTCCCAAACCGGAAAACCTGGCCCGGAGCCTGATGAATCCCGATAATAATCAGAGCATTACCATGCCGGACCAGATGTCGCTTCAAAACAAGGGCTTTTACTTCACCCGCCAGGGACAGCTTTATTCCAACGAGGGCGAACTCCAGGTTTACACCAAGCAGGGCGTGGTTTATTACCTGAGGTTCGGCGAGGTTGTTTTCGGTTCGGGACTGGCCGTCACCGCCGGCACTGAAAGCGGCCAGGGGAAGAGCGGCTCGTCTGAAAACCGCTACCTGTTTATTGCCGCCGATTTCGACGAAAATAATATCAGCTTGATTAAGGACAAGGAGACCGGGCAGAATACCGTGAACGAAGCCAACGTCCGCTTTGCCGATTGGTTTTACGTAATTCCCTCATCCAGTTTCGAAAAACTGCACCTTAACCGGCGTGACCTGGTGGTTAAAACGGAAGCTTAAATAATCGAAATATTTTTTTAAAAAGGCGGTTTATCTGAAAAAACCGCCTTTCTTATATTTATTATGATAATTATATAAATAACCGATAGAAGTAACGTATATTAACTGAGGTCAGGAGTTTTAAGGATATCGTTCAATTCGCGACATGAAATGTATTATAAAAAATTTCTCGGCAGCCCTGTTATTTTGTCTGGCTGTTCTTTTATTATCCGTACCGGAGGGTAAGGCCCAGGATACGGCCAAATTCATTCAGAATTTCTATTCCCATACCGTGACGGTTGAAACTGACGATACCCTGGGCGGTGCCGTTCTGAAATTTCTCGGAGATATTACTCCGGAGCTACTCCAGACCCAGATGATAATGGTTTACAACACTATCGGAGATACTACCCGGGTTCTGATATATTCCATGAGCTTCGAGTATTTCCTGGCCGGGGCTCTTTTGTCTTTCACCGGAAGCGGCATATTGATTTACACCGAGGCTTCCACCGCCGACACCGTCAGTTTACCGGTTCCCACCAAAATCGAGGTTATCACGGGCGTCGATGACGGCGAGCCGAACAACCTGCCGGGGGAATATATTCTGCGTCAGAATTATCCCAATCCGTTCAACGCCGGCACCAAAATAGAATTCGAGTTGAAACGAGGCGCCGAGGTAAAACTTGACATATTCGATATTACCGGAAAGCCGGTCGGCTGCCTGCACGACGGGTACCTGGGAGCGGGGGAATACTCTTTTACCTGGAAGGCAAACGATTTTTCCGGTAGTACGCTGCCGTCGGGCGTGTATCTTTACCGGTTACGAGCCGACGAAGTATCGCTCAAACGGAAAATGCTTCTTTTAAAGTAAGATACTTATTTCCTTTTTAAGTTGTCATCACCCTATCCTTTTTTTATAATAACCTAAATTTGATTTTGTTGAAGGTACCATGACAGGCAAAGCGGGAAATTATATATTAGCGGGTATGATAGGCGGCGCGGTCCTGGGCGCGCTCGGCGGTTATTTTTTTGGAGGATTTTTCCTCGCTATCGATTTTATCGGCGCCATCTTTCTCAACGCTCTTAAAATGGTCGTTATCCCGCTGATTGTGGCTTCCATGATTGTCGGCGTGACCTCGCTTGGGGACATTCGCAAACTGGGCGGCATTGCCTGGAAAACCATTCTGTATTATTTCGTGACCACCAGCTTTTCGGTGCTGATCGGTATTGTCCTTGTCAACATCATTAGACCGGGCGAGGGCGTGGAAAGCTTCGGTTCTTTTATTCCGGATATCGTGGCGGCGAGCAAAGAGAAAACATTAATCGACGTCATCGTAAGTTTGATACCGGCCAATATTATTCAGGCCGCCTCGGAAACGCAGGTATTGCCGTTAATCGTTTTTTCGCTGGTTTTCGGCGGGGTGCTGACCACCATCGGTGAAAAGGGGAAGCCGGTGATTGCCTTCTTCGAGGGACTCAATGCCGCCATAATGAAGCTGGTCATATTGATAATCTATTTCGCGCCCGTGGGCGTTTTCGCGCTGATAGGTTCGATTGTCGCCGAGAACCGGGAATCGCTCCAGCAACTGGCCTCAGGAGTGGGTTATTACGCCCTGACCGTGATACTGGGCTTGCTGATTCACGCCGTGGTCGTGATACCGCTCATTTTAAAAATATTCGGCAAGAAAAAGCCTTTCGATTATTTCATAAACATGGGCCAGGCGCTGGCCACGGCCTTTTCGACCGCCTCGTCTTCGGCCACTTTGCCCCTGACGATGGAACTGGTGGTGGAAAAAAACGGAGTGGACAACCGGGCGGCCTCGTTCGTGCTGCCCCTCGGGGCGACTATCAATATGGACGGTACGGCCCTTTACGAGGCGGTAGCGGCCCTGTTTATCGCGCAAATTTACGGCATCGACCTTAGTGTCGGCCAGCAGGTAATCGTTTTCCTCACGGCCACCCTGGCCTCCATCGGGGCCGCCGGAATTCCCCACGCCGGGACGGTGACGATGGTGTTCGTGCTTTCCGCGGTGGGCTTGCCGCTCGAGGGAATCGGGTTGATATGGGCCATCGATTGGTTTTTGGACCGGTGCCGGACCACGGTCAATGTCTGGGGGGATTCGGTCGGGGCGGCGGTTATCGCTGAAACCACCGAGCTGGGCGGCATAGAAAGGCCGGGCGAGAGGAAAACTTAATCTCTTTCCGGCGTACCTTTTATTTCCACCACGAAAAGCAGAATTAACCAGAAAACGGTCAGAGCGGCTTTGACGCTCAGCGGCCAGGCGCTGCCGAGCATATAAAGAAAGCAGAATAATGTCAGCCCGAAAAATATCTTCACCAGACCTTCTTTAAAAGCGGATTTAACAAAAGCGTAAAGGCCACTCAAGAGAAAGACCAGGATTACGGGCGGGGCCAGTACAAGTTCTATCCATTTGATGAAATTGATACCGTCCAGGACCGAACCGGGGAAAATACGGAAGGGTTGCTCGATAAGAAAATAGGCGTGGGCCGCCATGAAAAACAGGGCTATGATTAAATAAATGATGCCGTCATAACCTTTTTGTTTTATCTGTTTTAAGCCCACCGAAGCAAACGATATCGAGAAAGCCACAAAGCCCGGCAGGTACATGGTACCCAAATCTGAGTATATTTTGTCAAATGTTAGTTCCATTATCATCATCTCCAGGCTATAACAGTGAAAGAGCCGTGCCAAACTGGGCATTATATTTTAATTTGTTGTAATGCAGGCGGATAAGAGGATTATCCGGATTTGTGTCGGGAAAAGATAATCTGCCCTGGAACAAACAAAATGAAATGATTTGCAGATTTTTGAATATCAAAAAAGCTGCTCCGGTGTAAACCGAAACAGCTTTTTTAAAAAGAATATATATATCAATTTATAGGCATTCCGGCAGGTCTTTATGGCTGAGATAGAGGTGGTCGATAAGATAGGTGATGTCGGAAATATCCGGGTCGCTGCCTGAAGCGTCAACATCGGCCTCGTCCGGGCAACAAAGCTCGGCGTGAGAGATATATAAAAAGTCTATCAACCGAGTGATATCAGAAATATCCGGCTCCTCAATTTCCGAGCAGTCGACGTTGCCGGTTACGCCGAAACAGCAGCTTTCGCAGAGATTCCCGATATTGTCCTCGTCGTCATCAAGTTGATCCGGGTTGTGAACGTAAATGCAGTTGTCGCAGCTGTCGCCGATACCGTCCTCATCGGTGTCTTCCTGGAGAGGGTTATACTTGCCGATGCAGTTATCACTGCCGTCGCAGACATTGTCGTTGTCGGGGTCGTTAAGTTCGTCGTTGGGGCAGATGTCGCAGATATCCCCGATGCCGTCGCTGTCGGCGTCGGCCTGATCCGGATTGGGGTCAGTTGGGCAGTTGTCGATAACATCCGGAAGCCAGTCGTTATCATCGTCGTCATCGCAGGCGTTGCCCATGAAATCGTTATCGTCGTTGTTCTGTTCCGGATTGGCGAGCGCGACGCAGTTGTCACAATCATCGGGAAAACCGTCGCTGTCCGTATCGCTGCCGCTTTCGCACTCCAGAGTCAGGCGATACATCGAGCGGCCGTGGGTGCCGGCCACCAGCGTTTTGGTCGGATAATGATACTCGAGGTCGTGAACCGCCACCAGGGGCATGCCGGTGCCCAGCGGGCTCCAATTAACGCCCAGGTCGGTAGTCCTGAAAACACCTACATCAGTTGCGACATAAAGAATCATATTATTGTAAGGATCAACAATACAGTCATTGATGGGGACATCGGGAAGGTTCCCGCTGATATCGGTCCAGGTCTGGCCATAATCGGTGGTCCGATGAATATGCGGGAGCGTGGTGCCGTCCTGGCGGTAACCGCTGTGAGTGATATAGCAGATATTGGCGCTGTAAGGGTCAACCGTCAGGCGGGTTACGAAACGGTTCGGGAGGCCGGCACTGATATTGATCAAGCTGACGCCGCCGTCGATTGATACCGCCACGTTGCCGTCGGCCGAACCGGCGTACACCACCAACTCGTCACTGCGGGCCACTCCGATAGCGGTGATATAGGCCGAGGTGAAGGGGTAGCCGTATACTTCCCAGTATACAGCTCCGTTAGTTGTCTTGTACACACTTTGTGCGCCGTAATAAAGCACATTGTGGTTGTTGGGGTCCATAACTACCGGGGTCAGCCAGCCCCTGTTTTCGGTGGTCGAAATGCCGTTTATCAAGTAATAGAAGAACTCGCCGCCGTTGTATGATTTACAGAAATTACCGTATTGCCATTCGGCGTAAACGATATCGGAATTGGTATAGTCAACCAGGCAGCAGAAGCCGTCGCCGCCGAGAATATGGACCCAGTCGCCCAGGCCGCCGGTCTTGGTGCCCGAAGTGCCGTTATCCTGGGCGCCGCCGTAGAGACGTTCGGGAAGCAGGTAATCCTGGGCGATGGCGTAAAACTCGGTGTTGGGCATATTCCTGAAATTAGTCCAGGTATTGCCTTCGTCGTCGGAATAACTGACGCCGCCGTCATGACCGAGGTAAAAGACACTGTCGTTGTTTTCCAGGATGCACATGGCGTGCATATCGACATGGGGATATTCGTCAGGGTCGCCGCTGGGGTTACCGGTGGTGATGTTAAACCAACTGTCGCCTCCGTTTTTGCTTTCCCACAGGTCGAAATCAAGCATATAGACGTGTTCCGGGTTGGTCGGCGAAACGCGGATATTGCAGAAATACCAGATCCGGCCGTTGGCGAGATTGGGGAGAAGGCTGGAAGTGTTAGTGGCCGTCCAGTTGAGACCGAGGTCATCACTGCGCACAATATCGGTTACGTAAGAGTCGTTGAATTCGGTGGGCATAGCCGTGCTGGTGGACATGATAGCATAAGCGGTATTGTGGTCCTTACCGAATGTCACGGCCATTCGGGCCAGTTCGCCTCCGGCCGGCAAGCCGTTGGTGCCGGTTAAATTGTTCCAGGTGGTACCCCGGTCAGGGGAGCGCCAGATACCGCTTCCGGGACCGGAGCGGACTTCCCACATAGCCGCTAACAGGACACCTGAATCGGCATGGAGGGCAATATCGATACACCCGGTATTATCGTTAATATAAAGTAGTTGCTCCCAGGTCGCACCGCCATCCTGGGAACGATAGACACCGCGCTCGGGATGGGCAGCGCCCCAGTAAGTACCTACCGCCGCGACATATACGGTGTCGGGATAATCCGGGTCGACTATTATCCGCCCGATCCGGTAGCTGTTGGCCAGCCCGATATGGGTCCAGGTATCGCCACCGTCGGTCGATTTGTAAAGGCCGTCCCCTTCATAGGATGAGTTGCGGGGATTGGGCTCACCGGTCCCCACATATATTATGTCGGGGTCGGATGGGTCCACCGCGATGGCGCCGATTGAAGGTGCGCCTTCGTCGTCAAATATCGCGGTGAAAGTCACGCCGAGATCGGCCGATTTGAATACGCCGCCCGATGACGAGGCGATATACATGGTGTTCGGATAATCCGGGTGCACGGCTATATCGCAAATCCGCCCGGGGACATTATAAGGTCCCGCTTCCTCCCAGACAACCGCCTCGCTGGACTTCAAGGCTGCGTAAGCCCGGCGCATATCCTTGGCTTCCAGAACAGCCTCACGGTGCTGAGCCTGAGGAATGGTATTGAAAGGATAGGCCCGCTGTTCGAAAAACCAGTCACTGGGACGGGTTCTCTTCAACTGTTTGGCGAGCTGTTTTGATTTTTCATAATCGATGGTCTTGTCGTCCGGTTTGTTAATAGCGGTGTTTTGAATCTGCCGGCTCTGCATCAGATAAGTGGCGAAAAAAACGATGAGAATTAACGGGAGAACAATTAGTAACTTTTTCATACACATACCCACTTGTTTATAGTTAATCTTTTGACTTTCGTCTATATCTGATTTCGTTTATATGTCGAGATTCTTGAACTTCTAACCCTATGGTTTACGAAGTTAATAATTCTTACGGTAAAAAATGATTTAAGTTTAGTCAGTTTGGACTGAGTTTACATTTCTAATATATAAATGATTGGTACAGAACGAAGATGTTTAATATTTTAATTTATTATAATTTATTTCTGACTTATAGTACAATTATAATATATTTAATTTTTGCGATAAGTCTATATAATTTGGCAGTTTATTACAACTTTCCAGCCTTCCGGACGAAATCTTTTTAAAACGCAAATATTACGTTTCTTACAGGCAGCCTTGTCACTTTTATATATGAAATAATCCGATACTCACTTAATGAACGTAGAATTAAGGCTCGTGTCTGGATATAGACACGAGCTCTTTTCAGTCAAGTAGTTTAATTACGGGCAGTCCGGCAGGGGCTTGTGCGAGAGGTAGAGGTTGTCGATTAATGTTGTGATATCGGAGATATCCGGGTCGCCGCCGCTCTGGTTAACATCGGCTTCGTCCGGACAGCACAGCGGTTTATGTGATAAATAGAGATGGTCAATCAGGGCCGTGATATCGGAAATATCCGGAGCCTCGTTGGCCGAGCAGTCGATATTGCCGGTCGTACCCTGGCAACACTGGACATCGGAGATATAAAAACACAGCGGTTCGGGATACCAAAGCGGTTTAACTTTATCGGCCGTGCACGAAGCTGAGCCGCTCCATTTCCATTTATAGCCCGACATGGGCGGGTCGGCGTCCTCGGGTATGGGAATGGTATCGATACAGATGCGCTTGCCGATATCGGCCGGGTCGGGCTTGATGGTAATCGAATAGGCGAGGTCGTCAAATCCTTCGTACAACCCGGTCCCGCTTTGCGCCAGCCCGGCGAAACCGATAGTGTCGATTCCCTCGCCGTCGCAACTGAAACACTCCGTGAAGAAAGTGCTGAACTCGGCCTTGCCGACATTGACCGTATCGGGAACGCTGTAGCTCCAACGGGCGCCGTCGGGGGAGTAAACTTTGAAGTTGGTCGAGGCGCTGTAATAGCAGTCCAGCTCGCCCGAAATATTGTAAAAGCGGAAATAGAAAACGACATCCTTGCCGGCTCCGATGGAATCCTGGAAACCGTATTCGTTTGTCGCACCGCCGCCGTTAACGATAAAATCAAGAGTGACCGTCTGGATCCTGACATAGGCGGTGACGATATCAGAGTGCGGGGAGTAATTGCCCGAGCCGTCCTCGGCGATAACGAGATATGTGAACCCTTCAACGGGGAAGACGTCGATGTCGATAAAGAAACTGTCGGCCACGCCGGGGTCGCTCAAAGGCCCGTCGGGATTATCTATTCGGAAAAAAGAGCCGTTGGAGCCGACCGGCCGACGGTAAACATGGTAGGTCAGGCCCGGCTCAACCTGCCAGCTTATCATGATACTGTTGGTGTCCTGCGATACGGCGCTTACCGTCACCGGCATCTGGGGCCAACTGACGGGCGCGATAGTAATATTCTCCTCCTGGAAGGAGTTGCTGTCCGGCATCAGACCCTCGAGATGAAGTCCTTCGCCATCGGCGAAATTGTAAAAATAAAAGTCATAAGGATTTCCGGGCGCTTCGGTCAGGTAATTCTGAAAATCATCGTACCAGTACCCGATTTCATACCCGGCCCCGTCGGAGGTCTCAATCCTGATTTCCTCGTCGGTATCGTCAAGGAAACCGAAAAAGCTTATTTCGCTGTCGGCTGGAATAGTCATATTGGAATTTTCCACCATCCCGTATATGGAACCCTGGGCCAGGGCGGACGAGGATGACAAAATTATTAATCCGGTCAGTATTATATATAACAGTTTCATGGTTATCTCCTAATTACTATCGGTAAATATCGCGTTTTTCAAAGACTAAAGAATAAGCGATGTCGATAGGTACTGAAAAACAGCTTAACAGGCTAGTAACAGCTAAAGATTTATTGCCTCCTGAAATTAAACAACAAACGCGGCTTTTGTCAACGATCCTGATTTCACTTTTTAAAACAAGGAAACTTTCCGATTGTTCATATTTTGAACAGGAGCAAGATAAATTATTATTCTGTTATAATCTGACAGCTTAAAGGAAAAGCCTCCTAATGACGAAAAACCCTAAAAGAATAAGATTTATCAAAAATTAAGGAGAGCTTATGTCCTTATTAATTGAAGTAATTGAATGGATGGACCCTACCGGGGAGGAGATGATTTATCGTATTCCGCAGGAGGGTTCGGCCGATTTCAAGATGGGCGCCCAGTTAATCGTGCGGGACAGCCAGATAGCCATGTTTTTCAAGAGCGGTCATGCCGCCGATTCCTTCACGACCGGGCGGCACACCCTGTCAACCCTCAATATCCCGATTTTGACCCGGTTGTTGTCTTTCCCACTGGGTTTCAACTCCCCGTTCCGGGCCGAGGCCTATTTTGTCAACCTGAAAGTGTTTACCAACCTGAAATGGGGCACCACTCACCCGGTCACGTTTAAAGACAGCAAGCTGGGTCTTATCCGTTTGCGCGGCCACGGCGCTTTCACGATTCGCGTCGTGGAACCGGTGCTGTTCTTAAACAGTATCGTGGGCCGGCAGTCCAAGTACACCACCCATGATATCCAGAGTTACCTTCGCGACGTTATCGTGGCTCGCCTGAACGACCTGCTGGGCGAACAGCTGGACACCATCCTCGACCTGCCGGCCATTTATACCGAGCTGGCCGATGATTTCAAGAAGATAATCCATGATGAGTTTAACAAATACGGCCTGGAACTGGTGGATTTTTATATTTCCTCGATCACTCCGCCGGAAGAGGTTTCCAAAATGATCGACCAGCGCTCGGGTCTCGAGGCGGTCGGCGATCTTGACAAGTTCCTGAAATTTGAAATGGCCAAGGGTCTTGGTACCGCCGGCGGACCGGCCGCGACCGGTTCCGGGATGGGTATGGCGGCCGGGGTCGGCCTGATGCTGCCCGGCATGATGAGCAAAGTGTTTTCGCCCGAACAAACGGAACTCAAACGCGAAGCGGTCAGCACCGTGACCTGTCCCAAGTGCCACAGTGACACCCCGGAACAGTCACGTTATTGCTATCGTTGCGGCCATACCATGATTTCCCAGAATAACTGCCCCTCCTGCGGGGAGGAGTTGCCGACCGAGGCCAGGTTCTGCCTGCACTGCGGTTTCAAGCTGGACGCCAAACAGAACTGCCCGCACTGTTTGGCCGAACTCATTCCCGGTTCGAAATTCTGCGGCGAATGCGGCAAACCGGTGAAGGGCGATGATAAACAGGAAGGATAAAAGCGGCTTTTATATCGGCGTAACCTGCCCGGCCTGTGGGGGAGAGCTGGAGCTGGAAAAGAATTTTTTTACCCTGACCTGCGAACACTGCGGGTCGGTATTGAGAGTTCGCATGCCCGATATTCCCCCCGCCTACCTGGTTAAGAGCAAGCTGACCACGAGAGGGATACGTTTCAGCATCGACCGCTATCTGAAAAAAAAATCCCTGCCGTTAACCGGTCCCGACCTGGCGATAAAGAATCTCTATTATCCCTACTGGAAAATCGACGCCCTGATGCTCAAGGTACGCAACAAAGTGTACGAGCGGGTGTTGCATGAAGAATCAGAGTACCAGGACCGGGCCGCCACCCAGACGGCCAAAACCGAAATCGGTATCACGCCCCACCTGGTGACGGTGGCTGCCGGAAGTTTTTTCGATGGTATCCCGGACTCAATCGGGATGCGCTCCGAGTACGTCAAAATGATTCCTTTCGCCAAAGAGAATATCCAGGAAGGTTTCGATTCCCTGCCGGTTTCGCGGCCTTATGACGATGTCTGGGCGACGGTGGAGGCTTCGGTTAACATGGTCGGGGATATCGATATGGCTGATTTCGGGACCAACCTGACCGAGCTGTTTCATCCTAGCTACGAACTGATCTATTTTCCCTACGCCCTGGTGGAAGCCTACTCCGACCGGGGTTTTGACCGTTTTATCGTGGATGGCGTCTCCGGGCGGGTGACGGATCACCTGACCCAGCTGACTCTCGACGAGGACGGTGAGTATGACGAAATCCCACCGCTGGAATTTGGCCAGTTGGAGGTCGAGTATCACCGTTGTTACAATTGCGGGGTGGATCTGCCCGACCAACACTCGATTGTCTATATCTGTGAAAATTGCCAGATGCTCAATGTCATCGATAAAACCGGCATCGATATCAGCGAAATGGCCCTGGTGGATTGCCAGAGCGGCCCGTCGGATGTTTTTTTACCCTTCTGGTCGTTCAAAATTCCCGATAGCCTGCAGCCGAAACTGGGCCAGTTGTTCGGCGGCTTACGCCGGTCCGATCGTTTGGTTGTCCCGGCTTTTTCGGTGGTCAACTACGAAGCGGCCTACCGGTTGTCAAAGCGGATGTCGGCCGCGGCGCCGCAGTTGAATCTTACCCCGGTGGAAACCTACGACCGGCGCTTCCGGCCGGTCAACCGGTGCCTGGGGGAGGCCATGGCCATGGCCGATATTATAATCTACCGCGCCCAGCTGGAGCGGCAATCGGCGTTTCAAAGTAAAGTCGAAAAGATAGAGTTTCAACCGGCTGAAGTCAGCCTGTTCTATACACCTTTTCATCCGGAAAACTATTTTTATGTGGATTCGGCTATGAACGCCATTACTTTCGAGAAAAACCTGGTCGAGTAACGACCTTTATATTCAATAAAAAAAGCCGTCCCGTTAAACTCGGGATGGCTTTTTCTATTCGAAAAGCGATTTACGGGCAATCTTTAAGGGCCTTATGCGTCAGGTACAGATTGTCAATCAGGTAGGTAATGTCCGAAATGTCCGGCTCACCGCCGGAAACATCGACATCGGCCTCGTTCGGGCAGCATAATACAGCGTGAGAAATATACAGGTAATCAATCAGGCGGGTAATGTCGGAAATATCCGGCTCACCGCCCGAGCAGTTGGCGTCGCCGGTCAATTCTTCACAGCAGCAGGCATCCCCCAGGCCGTCGCCGTTGCTGTCTTCCTGGCCGGGGTTGGCAACATAGTCACAGTTATCGCAGGCATTGCCGAGGCCGTCGGCATCACTATCAGTCTGGAAGGGATTATAAACCGTGGGGCAGTTGTCTTCCGGGCAGACATTTTCCGGATGGCCGGGGTCGCCGAAATAATCGCCGTCGCCGTCAACACAAACATAATTTTCGTACGCGATGGTTTTCTTAATCGGACTGAAAAGGCTCCACTGGTTTTCAGCGTCGACCGCTCTTACTTTATAGTAGTAAGTACCCGATGGTTTATCGGTGAAGGTATAAAAAGTATCGGTCACCGTCGAGGCGATAACGGTTTCGATATTATAAAAATCCACCGGGTGGATATCGTCAATGTAAATACCCTCGTAGCCGTCGTTTTGTTCATTGTTATAATAAGATATTCTAATATGAATTAGCTGGCCTTCAAAAGCCGAGAGGTCAAATTTGGCCTCCACCCAGCCTTCCGACTGGCCCGTAATGGGGTGAGCGTAATGCCAGCCCCAGACCGGAAGACCTTCCGTAGTAATATTGCCCTGGATTGTCTCGAAAGTGAGATTGTTTACAGATACTTCCACAAAAGCACCATCGAAGAAAAATTCGATGTCATAATAGGTCCAGAATTTAAGAGTATCGCCCGGTTTGACAAGATAGGGCTCGTTGAAAATAAGATATTTGTCGGCGTCTATTCCGGTAGTGGCATAGAAGCTGGAGGGGGAGGAATGATACCGGGCCGTGGAAACAGTAAAATCATCAGCAGTGAAATTATCAAATGTTTCCGCAGCGTCGGTGATAGTTTGTAAATCCTGCATCTCGACCAGTTCGAAATTGACAGCCGGGTTAAGAGTGTCATCAAAGAGCCAATCGACAGTGTAATAACTGGTGTCTACCCCCGTCGGCAGGACCAGTTCGGGGGTGGCGGGTTTTCCTATCTTGTAAAAATCACCGACAACTTCGGCATAGAGAAGGTTAGGCGCCAGGTTTTCTTCAATCAGGTCATCGATTCTTTCGGTAGGCGGCCAGAAGAAATCGCCGACGGTGCCGACTTCAACAGTGAAAGAGAAAACCTTGTTTTTGATAGATTGCTCACCGTACCCCCAGTCGTCGCTGTCACCGTTGGTCGGGTAAAGTGTCAACCAGCCCGGCCCCGCCTTATAACCGTTCATGGCGCTGACCGAATCGCCCAGGGCGCTATAGATATCATGATCCGGTGTGTATAAGTTAAAGTCATAACTATAAGGAAACAGAAACATATTGGAATAAGCATGATAATAAACGGAGAGGACGAACTCATGTGCGATAAAGAAATCCCGAATATTTTGCGTCTCCGGCTCGGAAAACGGCCCGGTGCCGCGGTAGTCATCATATTCGGTATAAGGTGAAGAACCTATGTCGTCATAACCCCACATATAGCCGAAATTACGATTCAAATCCACGCCGTAGTTCATATCGCCATTGTCACGCATGTTCTTGCGCCACATTCCGCCGCCGTCGGGATCGGTAACTTCATTGTAATAATACCCGTCGGGGTTGATACACAGGATGAACCACATTTCGCGGTTGTCCACCAGGTTGGCTATGGCCGGGTCGGTATCGTAGTTATTAAGCAGATGATTGATAAAATGAATCAATACCAACGGCGTGATAACCTCACGGGCATGGATGAGGGAGGTATAGAGAAGCTCCGGCTCGTCCTCGTTGACATTGGGATTATCCGAGATTTTAAACGCCCACATATCCCGCCCCTCGATTGAAAGACCGATACTTTCCTTGGCGGAAACAATATCCGGCCGGGCGGTGATAATAGAATCGATATAGGCATTGATTTCCGACAGGGTCATATAACCGCCCATATCCAGGCGCTTGTCCAGTCGGGAGAGGAGAAAACTTTTGAAGTCCGCCTGCATCGTTTCGGTTTTAAGCCCCATCGCTTTTAATTCGTCCAGCTCCAGCTTGTTGGTGATGACATCGATGTAATTATCACCGTAATAAACCTCGTCCATATGCCGGTATTTAATCGTGAGCAGTTCATCCTGGGTCGAGAAAAAGACCCGCACCAGCATATTGTTCTCAACGGTGTCGGCATACACGCCGACAGAAAGAACCAAAATTAAAATTAAAGGGAGGATAAAAAACGCCCGCTTCATTGGTAACTCCTTTCCATACAAAACCCACAAGTGTATAAAAAGCTTTTTCCGCTGCTGTCAGACTGTTGATTGCTCCGAGATGCCTGCTTGATAAACAATTATTATATCGTCAAATTTCATACTTCAATCAGAATACCGAACGGAATAAACAGGAGAGACGTATTACGATAAACGGGTAAATATGTCTAATAGAATCCTGATTATAACCTATCTAACTATAATAGAATATTTATTTTATGCAAGTGAAAAGGCCTGCATGATGGTTACCGTTGTCAACTATACGGTTGTATATTAACGACTTACAAAAAACTGGCGGTCATTAAAAATAACCGCCGGTTCAATATAATAGAGTCGATTGTGATTACTGGCAGTCCTGAAGCGCCTTATGCGTCAAATACAGATGGTCAATCAAGTAGGTGATGTCCGAAATATCCGGCTCGCCGCCCGAGGCGTCAACATCGGCCTCGTCCGGGCAGCAAAGTTCCGCGTGAGAAATATAAAGGTAATCGATCAGCCGGGTGATATCGGAAATATCCGGTATCTCCTCGGCCGAGCAATCGACATTACCGGTAAGGCCGAAACAGCAGCTTTCACAGGCGTCGCCGATATTGTCTTCGTCGGTATCCAATTGGTCGGGGTTGTAAACCTCGATACAGTTATCACAACTGTCGCCGATGCCGTCTTCGTCGGTATCTTCCTGCGAAAAATTGGCGGTTGTTTGACAATTGTCGCAACTGTCGCCAAAGCCATCGGAATCGGAATCGTTCTGGTCGGGATTGTACGTCGCGGGGCAGTTGTCGGTCGGGCAGATGTTCTCCGCATAACCGGGGTCGCCGTAGCCGTCGCTATCGGCGTCGAAACAGACATATTCCGCGTATGCCACGGTTTGTTTAACCGGTGAGAATTTGCTCCACTGACCCTCGGCGTCCTGCGCCCGGACCTTATAATAAAAGGTCCCTTCCGGCTGGGCGGTGAAATTGTAAGAAGTATCGGTTATGTCGGAGGCGATTATATTTTCCACGTTGTAAACGTTGACCGGGTAGATATCATCGATATAGATACCTTCCTCCGTAACGTAAGAATCCGTTATATAGGTGAAGCGGATGGTTATTGTCTGGCCAGCGAAAGCCGACAGGTCGAATTTGGCTTCTTCCCAGCCGGCGGAAATGCCGGTTATGCCGTGGCCGCGGTTGGCTCCGTTGGGGTTGGCGGCGGTCGTAATATTGCCTTCGATAGGAAAGTAGTTCAAACCGTCGGTGGAAACATCGACATAAGCGTAATCCCAGTTGTTTTCGATTTTGTAATAGGTCCAGAATTTAAGGCTGTCGCCGGCATTGACCAGGTAGTCGTTGCGCAGCAGCATATAGCGGAAAAGGTCATCGTCCTGGCCCGAGTAAAAACTGCTCCCGCCGGAGTGATACTTGGACATGTTAACGGCAAAGCCGTTATTGAAAAAGTTGTCGAAATCGGTCGCGGAGTCGGTTACCTGTTCAAAATCCTGCATCTCGACCAGCTCGAAATACACCGCCGGGTTGAGGGTATCGTCCAGCGACCAGGCGACAAGATAATCGTCGGCGTCAACCGCCGGGTCGAGGTGGAGTTCCGGGGTGTCGGGGGATTTGAGGGAATAAACCCGGTCGGCGATATCGGCTATGAGCACATTTGGCGCCAGGTTTTCCTGCACCAGCTGCGGGATGCGGAAGGTCGACGGCCAGAAACCGTCGGTTTCCCCGCCGACTTCAAAAGTGAAGGCGAAATTTTTGTTTTTCAAGGCCTGCTCCCCGTAACCCCAGTCGTCAGTGTCGCCGTTGACAACGTATAATATCCAGCCGGGACCGGGAGAGTAGGCGTTATAAATAGCCAGGCTGTCGCCCATGGCGGCGAATATTTCCTCGTCCGGCGTATAAAGATGGTCATAGCTCCAGGGCCAGAGTATCAGGTTGGAATAGGAGTGATAGTTAAGAGTTATGATAAAATCTCGGGAGATTATGAAATCCCGCATATGCTGGCTTTCCGGTTCCGAAAACGGTCCGGTGCCGCGATAAGTTTCGGAGGATGTGGTCGGCGAGGAGCCGAAATTATCGTAACCCCACTCGTAACCGTAATTGCGGTTCAAATCCACGCCGTAGGTGCCGTCGCCGTTATCCCGGCGGTTCTTGCGCCACATGCCGCCGCCGCCCGGCTCGAGAACCTCGTTGTGATAGTACCCGTCGGGGTTCACCGGAATGACAAACCACAGCTCCCGGTTGTCAACCAGGTCCTTGATATCGCTCGACAGGTCATAATTATTCAGCAGGTGGTCGATAAAATAGGTCAGGACAAGGGGCGTGATAACCTCCCGGGCATGGATTGCGGCGGTATAGAGCACTTCCGATTCGTTTTCGTCAACGTTCGGATTGTCGGAAATTTTGAAGGCCCAGATATCCCGGTCTTCGATGGTCTTGCCGATACTCGTCTTGGCGGACACCAGGTCCGGACGGGCCGCTATGATCGAATCGATATAGCTGTTGATTTCCAACAGGGTCATATAGCCGCCCATATCTTTCGCGTCCTTATCCAGCCTGGTTTGATAATATAAAGTGATGTCTTCATGAACAGTTTCGGTGCGCAGGCCCTGCGCTTTGATTTCGTCCAGTTCCAGCTTGTTCGTGATAATATCGATATAATTATCACCGTGCCAGACCTCGTCGAGATGTAAGCTCTTTACTTTGTGCCAGTCCTCTTTGCTGTCAATGAATATCCTGATTTGGGATTTCGGGACGGCGGCCGCGCTCAGCAGGTTCGCCAGAAGGATACTAATCATAATTAACCATAGATGTCGCTTGATAAATCTCATCTGAACCCTTTCGGTAAGACCTTAAGTGGGAATAAAATGTAATAAAAAAACCTAAATTTAATTAAATATAACATCTCAGGCGTTGTTTCCAAATAAAATTATATAGTATTAATCGGCTGATACCTTCTTTTTATATAATATTGGGGATTGCAATATTTTACTTTGAGAATCGCTCTTTATTTTTTACTTTTCAAAGACAGTAATTGAGTAAAAACGATTCCAAATTATCATAAAGGGTACGGTTAAAATGAGGCCGACGCTAAGATTTTTGTCCGAAGAACTTATCGAAAAAATCGTTTCCGAAGCCAGGAATGTTTTATGCGAAATGGGGGTGGAAATACACAACCGTTCGGTTTTGGACATGCTGGCCGACCACGGCGCCAAAGTCGATTTAGAGAAATTTCATGTAATCCTGACAAATAGCATCATCGACCGCTCACTGGCTCTCGCCCGGAGTTCCTTCGAGCTTTATGACGTCCTCGGCAACAGGACCCACGAATTTTCCGGGAACAACGTTTATTTCACACCCGGTTCCTCGGCTTTGTATTTTCTCGACCATAATAAAGACAAACCCCGGCGGCCGAACACCGCTGATTATGTCCGTTACGCCCGGCTGACCGCCGGTTTGCAACACCTGGCTTCCCAGAGCACGGCTTTCATACCGGCCGATGTTCCGGAGAAGATTTCCGACAGCTACCGGCTTTATTTGAGCCTCTTGCTTTGCGAGAAACCGGTGGTGACCGGAGCTTTCACGGTCGAGGCTTTTGATATCATGAAAGAGATGCAGGTGCTCGTCCGGGGTTCCGAGGAAGAGCTCAAGGCCAAACCGCTGACCGTCTTTTCCTGCTGCCCAACCTCGCCGTTGAAATGGAGCGACACCACCTCGCAGAACCTGGTCGATTGCGCCCACTATTCCATACCGGTCGAATATATATCCATGCCCCTGTCAGGTTTTGTCGCGCCGGTGACGCTGGTCGGAACCCTGGTTCAGCACACCGCCGAGACTTTGAGCGGCCTGGTGATGAGCCAGCTGGTCAATCCCGGCACACCGGTTCTTTACGGCGGCTCGCCGGCTATTTTCGATATCCGGTATGAGACCACCCCGATGGGGGCGGTGGAGACTATGATGATTGACTGCGCCTACAGTGAAATAGGCAAATACCTGGGGCTGCCCACCCAAGCCTATATTTCACTAAGCGACGCCAAGCTCCTGGACGCCCAGGCCGGCCTGGAAAGCTCGATGGGAGCCACCCTGGCGGCCCTGGCCGGCATCAACAGCGTCTCCGGGCCGGGTATGCTCGATTTCGAGAACTGTATCAGTTTGGAAAAACTGGTGGTCGACAACGAGATTTGCGGCATGACCCTGCGAATGGTTGAAGAGATCGTCCCGAAAGAAGATTTCCCGTCGATGGAGCTTTTTAAGGAGCTGCTCAAAGAGAAGCACCTGCTTATTGCCGACCATACCCGCCGTTATTTGAAGGAAGAGCATTATTTCCCGGGACCGGTCATCGACCGCGCCAACCGTTCGCGCTGGCTCGAGGAGGGCGGCACGACCCTGGCCGAACGGGCCAACCGCGAGGTGGAAAAAATTATCGGCGAATACCAACCGTCGCGACTACCCGACGACAAAAAGAAAAACCTGACCGAATTGATGACGCGGGAAGCCCGCCGCCACGGCCTGGACAAACTGCCGTCAACGGAAATATGAGTGAGATTGTCAAAATCGACTTTGAGCGGATCATGCCCCGGAGGGAAAAGGTCTTGCAACACCAGGGTATACCCGCAAATGCGGCTCCGTCGGATAAAATAATAGAAATATACAACGCCGCCCGGGAGCATTACCGGCGGCTTGGTGAGCCGTGCGGGATATGGGTCGAGATTTCAAAGGACGATTTCGCTGAAATTTATAACGGTGAGGGAAAGAACGAGGATACCACCCCGGTCGGGGATATTTTTCCGCATGCCGAGAGATTGGCGCTGTTCGCCGTCACGCTCGGCGAAACCGTCAGCCGGAAAATTAATTCGCTCATGGCTGAAAATGATTTTGCCGAAGGCAGTATGCTGGACTCGGTAGCCTCAGAGGGAGCCGAGCTGGCCGCTGATTATCTGCAGGATTATTTTATGGACGGATATTTAAAAAAGGTGAATTACGGTAGTGATGTCAAAATCCTCCGCTACAGCCCTGGTTATTGCGGCTGGCATATCAGCGGCCAGGAGAAACTTTTCGGGTATTTGCGTCCGGAAAAAATCAAAATGAGTTTCAACGACAGTTACCTGATGACGCCGTTGAAATCAATTACCGGGGTGATGATTGCCGCCTCAAAAGAAAATCATTATTTTGAAATGATATATCCCTGTTGCGAAATCTGCCGGACCCTTTCCTGTCGGGAAAGGCTGGCTGAGCTGGAACGGGAATAATTTTTTAACCGAGGATAACAATGACCATTCTTGAAGAGATTTCAAACTGCCTGCAAAAAGGGGACGATGCCCATGTTAAGGAATTAACCCGGAAAGCAGTCGAGCAGGGGCTTCCGCCGGAAACGGTTTTAAACGATAGTTTAATCGCCGGGATGAACGTTGTCGGTGAGAAGTTCAAGATTCACGAGATATTTTTGCCCGATGTTCTCCTGGCGGCCCGGGCCATGTACGCCGGGATGGAGATTTTGAAGCCGCTGTTTATCAAGGGGCAAATGCCGACCCGGGGCAAAGTCGTTATCGGCACCGTCCAGGGTGATTTGCATGATATCGGCAAGAACCTGGTGGGGATAATGCTCAAGGGGGCCGGGTTCGAGGTCATCGACCTGGGGCACGACATCCCCTCACAGAAATTCGTCGATACGGCGGAGGCCGAGAAGGCCGGTTTTATCGGTCTGTCGTCGCTTCTGACCACCACCATGCCGTCCATGAAGCAAGTAATCGAACTCGTAAAAGCCAGGGGGCTTTCGGGACAAATCAAAGTCGTTATCGGCGGCGCCCCGGTCAACAGGGAGTACGCCGAGGAAATAGGCGCTGACAACTTCGCTTTCGACGCCATGAACGCCGTGGATGTCTTCAAAAATTTACTGGAGACTTAAATTATGAAAAATCTTCTGCAAAGAATCAGCGAGGGGGAGACGCTGGTTGCTGACGGCGCCATGGGTACCATGCTGATGGCAATGGATTTCGAATTCAAAAAGTGCCCGGAGATAATAAACCTGGCTCATCCCGAGGTTCTTGAGAATATAGCTTTGCAGTATCTAGAGGCCGGGGCGGATGTAATCCAGACCAATACTTTTGGCGCCTCGCCGCTCAAGCTGGCCCTTAACGACTTTGAAGAGAAAACGGAAGAAATCAACATAAACGCCGTCAAGGCAGTAAAAAAAGCGGTCGGCGGTCGGGCTTTCGTATCGGCCTCGTGCGGTCCCACCGGCCGGCTTCTGAAACCGTTCGGGGATACGGACCCGGAGGAGATTTATCAGGCTTTCGAAAAGCAGCTTCGGTATATCGCAAAAGTCGGGGTAGATGTCATCTGTATTGAAACTATGACCGATATTACCGAGGCTACCCTGGCCGTCAAAGCCGCCCAGACGGTCGCGCCGCAGACGCCGGTAATGGCCACCATGACATTCGACGAAACCCCGCGCGGCTTTTTTACCATCATGGGGGTGAGTGTCAAACAGGCCGCCGAGGAGCTTAAAAAAGCCGGAGCCGATATCGTCGGTTCCAATTGCGGTAACGGTATCTTGAAAATGATAAAAGTGGCGCGGGAATTTAAAAACTACACCGACCTGCCGGTACTGATACAAGCGAACGCCGGGCTCCCTGAACTGGTCGACGGTAAGCTAATGTATCGCGAGACCCCGGAATTCATAGCCGAAAAAGCCCGGGAACTGATGGAAATGGGTGTCTCGATTATCGGCGGCTGCTGCGGCACCACCCCGGAACATATAAAAGCCCTGAGAAAAATGGTTGATTCGCGGTAAAAGAATTAAGATTCTATAAAAGAACTATGGAAAGACGCGATTTTATAAAAAAAACCGGCAAGGCGTTGACACTGGCGGCGGTGACCGCCGGGACGGGTTGGTTTTTCTATGACCGGTCCACTGCTTCGTCGAGTCCCCTGGCCTTGAAGACCAAAAGTTTTTTGATCCCGGCCGACCCGGAACTGCCGGGGCTAACGCTTGCCCGCGACGAAAACCATATCATAGCCCTTAACAAAGCCCTCGACGCTATCGGCGGTATTAAACGCTTTGTCAAACCGGGGGAGACGGTGACGGTCAAGCCCAATGTCGGCTGGGACCGCGCCCCGGAGCAGGCGGCCAACACCAACCCGCTGCTGGTGGGCGAGATGGTGCGGTTGTGTCTTGAGGCCGGCGCCACCGAAGTCATAGTTACCGATATACCCTGCAACGACGCCCGCCGGACGTTTATCCGCTCCGGCATCAAGGATGCCGCCGAGAAAGCCGGCGCCCGGGTCATCCTGCCGGTGGAGGATGATTTTGTCCAGGTGGACCTGGGGGGAGAACTCCTCAGCCGTTGGCCGGTGTTGAAATATTTCGTCCAGACCGACAAGCTCATCAATATGCCGATTGTCAAACAGCATTCCCTTTGCACCTGCACGATCGGGATGAAAAATCTATACGGTATCCTGGGCGGGCGGCGCAACCAGCTGCACCAGCAGATTGACCGGTCGATTGTCGACCTGGCCGCTTTCTGCCGGCCGACGCTGGTGGTAGTGGACGCCACCCGGGTGCTCGTGCGGAGCGGGCCGACCGGCGGCTCGCTCAGCGATGTCGATATTCAAAACACCGTTTTATGCGCCACCGACCAGGTGGCGGCCGACGCCCGGGGCGCGGAATTCCTTAATGCCCGCGCGGAGCGTATCGGCCATATCACCCTGGCGGAAAAATCCGGCCTGGGGAAAATTAACTATAACTCGATTGGTTACAAAGAAACCGTCTGATGACTATTAAAACCGTCAGGAATCTTCGCCGCCTTTCACAGGTCGTTTTCTTTATAGTATTCGTCTGGTTGATTTTGAAAACCAATTTCGAGGTTAATTTCAACCCGGCCGAGAACACCCAGATATATTTACCTTACCCGGTTTCGATCGCCCTTCAGTTTGATCCCCTGGTGGCCCTGGCCACGCTGCTGGCCAATGGTACGCTCTATAAAGGGTTGTTGTGGTCGCTGGTGATTTTGATACCGACTATTTTTATCGGACGTTTTTTCTGCGGCTGGGTCTGCCCGCTGGGTTCGCTCAATCACTGGCTGTCCGAGATTCCGTCCGAGAGAGCTAAGCGCAAAGGGAAGAAACTCCTCGACAGCAACCGTTATAAAAAATACCAGCGTTTCAAATATTATATCCTGCTGGTCTTCCTGGCGGGAGCCTTCTTCGGGACGTTGCAAACCGGGCTTCTCGACCCGTTGCCGCTTCTGGCCCGCTCGATCGGCACGGTCGTTCTACCCGGTCTTCACACCGGGGCTTTGACGGTGCTGGGCTGGGTAAAAGGTCTCGGGTTCGCCCCCCTCAGCAAGGCCGCGCAGTTGTTTTATGATAATGTCGTGGCCTATTTCCTGCCCTATACCCTGATGCACTTTCATACTATTTTAACCATCGGTTTTCTCTTTGTCGCTATTTTAGTCTTAAACAGGATTTTCACCCGCTTCTGGTGCCGGGGGATCTGTCCGCTGGGGGCGCTGCTCGGGCTTTTTTCAAGGTTCGCCATTTTCGGCCTGGAAAAAGACGAAACCACTTGCGACAGCTGTCGCAAATGCGTCATGCACTGCCAGGGAGCCGACAATCCCGAACCGGGCTTTGTCTGGCGGCAGGCCGAATGCCATCTCTGTTTGAACTGTCAGGCTTCCTGCCCGCAGTCATCGTTGAAATTCAAATTCTTCCCCAACCAGGAAGTGACCAAAACCAATCCGCCGCCGACACAGAAAGTCGATATCACCCGCCGCAAGGTTTTCGCCTCGCTGGCCGGGGGAGCGGTCCTGTGGCCGGTGTTTCGGGCCGGGGACGCCTTCGAGGTCAACGCCAACGAAAAACTAATAAGGCCGCCCGGGTCGGTGGGGGAAGAGGATTTCCTGGCGCGCTGCATCCGTTGCGGCCAGTGCATGCGAGTCTGTCCCAACAACGCCCTGCACCCAACCTTCCTCGAGGCCGGGCTGGAAGGTCTCTGGTCGCCGATATTGATTGCCAGAATCGGTTACTGCGAACACACCTGCACCCTGTGCGGCCAGGTTTGTCCTACCGAGGCCATCCGGGAACTGACGATGGTGGAGAAAATCGGCGATGAGGACCATCCCCCGACCCGCATCGGCACGGCCTTTATCGACCGGGGGAGGTGCCTGCCCTGGGCCATGGCCAAAACGTGTATTGTCTGCGAGGAATGGTGCCCGACCTCGCCCAAAGCTATTTTCTTAAGAGAAGTAATCGTCTATAACAGCAAGGGGGAAGAAGTAACGGTCAAGCAACCGCATATCGACCCCGGCCTCTGTACCGGCTGCGGCGCCTGCGAAAACGCCTGCCCGGTTATCGACAAACCGGCGGTGTATATCAACTCGGTCGGCGAAACCCGCTCCCCCAAAAACCAGATTTTACTCGAAAGAAAAGGAACGACGTAAAATGCGTAGATTTATTTCAGTTTTTATGGTCGTGATGTTGACAGCGATTATCTCCGGGTGCGGTCAGAAAAAGGATATAAACGAAGCCAGCAATTTCTTACCGGTGGCAATCGCCGAATACAATATCGAACGGGTTTCGGATATCAGGGTTTTCCGGAGCGATTCCTTGTGGGAGTATATCGATGGTGGGGCGGAACTGTATCATGATTATAATTTTGTCGAGGTTGCAACGGCCGACTATAAAGCGGGCGAAGTTGAGTTCGTCGTCGATATCTACCGTTTCGATACCTCGCTTAACGCCTACGGCCTGTATACCAATTTCCGGCCGCCCTCACCCGATACAATCAGGCTGGGAGTGGAGGGTTATAAATCCCCGGCCAGCTTGAACTTTGTCAAAGGCAGTTATTTGATTCGACTGACCGGTTACGACGAATCGGAACCGACCGCCACGGCCCTGGCCGTCACGGCACGGGGGATTGATAAAATTATTTCCGGCCCGACCGACTACCCGGAAATGCTCAGAAGATTTTATTTCGTCGATAAAATCAAGTACACTGACAAATATCTGACCAAAGCTTTCCTGGGAAGGAAATATCTGACCGAATTCTATACCCAGGATTATCTTATCGAGGGGGATACTGTCACGATGTTTCTGACTGTGGATACCGCCGAGGTCAAATGTAACCAATGGACCGAGGATTTGAAAAGCGACACGACCTTTGTTGAACTGCCGCGGGGACTTTTCACGATTAACGGCCGCTTCTTCGGTTACCATGACCCCTATTACAATCGAATAATGGCATTTTATGACAGCGGTCTTTTGTTCGGTATCCTTAACGCTAAAGTTGAGCATAAAGACATCCTGGCCCAATGGGTAATGGCCATGCCCGGTTTTAATGAGGACAGTTCGATGTCGCGCTTTCGCGAGATATCTGACAGTGTCGGCCGTTAACCGGCCCGGGTGAGAAAACTGCCGCCAAAAGCCATCACGATTAAAATGATTAATATCAGCATGAGTCCGTGCAGACCGAAAACCGGCAGCAGGACGGTGGTTGTCAGAAGCGCTCCCAGCGCCGAGCCGCCCAGTTCCAGGGCGTAACCCGCGCCGCGGTTGCGTTCGGAGTTGTCGGCGTAATAACGTCTGGTGGCGGCCACAAAAAGCCCCCCGGTGGCAGTCGCCGCCAGAAGCATACAGACAAGATGATAGGGTAGAAGATAAGCCGACGGTATTAGTTCAAAGCTGAACAGGAACGCTGCACATACCAAAAGCAACAACGCCAGGGTCAAAAGTTCCGATTTCCTGAACGTGTATTTCTGACTGTAATAAGTCCCCAGCGCCAGACCCAGCATGAACACCCCCACCAGGAGCGACAGTTCCGAATAAAGCGACCCGGCCAGCGATTGATACACATAAAAAATAATCATCTCGAACGAAAGCGAAACCACCCCGGCCGTGAAATAAAGAAACAGACCGAAACGGTTGTAGCGTTTATTCTCCCCGGTAAATACCAGGAAAACAAAAAACAAAACGACCATAATAGCCAGGACCGGCAGCCAGACAGGTCGGGATATTATGGCTTTAACGATTTTGCTGTCCGACCCGGATATGTTGGCTTGATAAACGGCCTGGTAATGCGGCAGTATCGGCTTGCGTAAACTGTTTATTAGAGAATTTGTTCTTAAAGACGCTTTAAGCCGGTCGATTTTAAATTCGCCCAGGCGGTCGGCCAGGTAATAGTCATTAATATATGCGGGAGTATAACTCATGTTTTCAATTAGCGCGAAAAGGCTGTCCCGTGAAATATCCGGGTTCAGGCTGTCGCCGGCTACAAACAGGGTCATATTCCCCGGCCAGAGAGCGATATTATTGAACGATGTCGATAAGGTATTGTAAATTATCGCCAGGACAGCGGCTTTTTCATCGGAAATATAGCGGTCGGTATCGTACCCGGTCGGGATAAAAAGCAGCCCGTCGGGAGTTAAACGTTTTTTAATACGCTCGTAAAACTCACGGGTGTAAAAGACATTGGTCTTATGATTATTCGGCGGACCGGCGTTGAGAACGATAATATCGAACCGTTCGCTGTCATCAGTATCCGAGAGAAAAGAAATCGGGTCGCGGTCAATTTTTAAAATCGTGTCGGTGTGAGGAATTATCTCATCCAGAACGGTCGCGAGCGACTGGCGCGGGTCAAGGGCGGTTAACTCGAGTTCGGGGAATTGTCCGGCCAGTCGTGCCAGGCCGAACTCAGCCCGCCCGATCAAAAGTATCTTTGTGGCCTCCGGCCGGTACAAAAGAGCCGGAATAAGCTGGTTCTCGGTAATCATCAAATCGGGATAAACTGCCTCGATGGTGTTGTCGGTTAAGAGAGTGAAAGAACTCTCGCCGGATAAAATCGTCTGGTGACTGTAGGGCGTGTCGAAAGCTTTCTCAACCGTGTATGACCGGTATTTAAGGGCGTCAAAATATTGTTCCAGGGGTTCGCTGAAATATTTCGCGATAACGATCAAAAGCAGGGTCAGGGTGACCGTCAGGACGCTGTGAGCCTTTTTGGGCGCCGGCATCATGAAATAGACGATATTGGCTAATACGACAAAACCGATAATTAAAGCCAGCGCCAGCGTGGAGAAGACCACCCCCACGAACATCGATATAACCAGCCCACCGATAAAGGCTCCCACCCCCTCGTACAGGTAAACGGTGACAATGGAGACGGTGGTTTCGGCGCGGCTTTCCCGGCTGATAGCGGCGAACAGCCACCCGGATATAATACCCACCGGCGCCATGAAAATAATGGAGAGGAGAGCGGCGGTCGTGAAGGGGAATATCTCGCCGGGAATATTACCCAGCAGCATCGGGGAGAGGCGGGTGAAAAATATATCGGCCCAGAAAATAAGCGTGCCGACGATAAGTAAACCCGACGAACGGATTTTAAGACGCGTCCGGCCGCCCCAGAAAGCGCCCAGGGCGACGGTGAGGAGCCAGCCGAACAGGGCCGTGCCAATAAAGAGTTCATCGCCGTTGAACGAGGACACCAGCTCGCGCAGCAGCAGCACCTGGCCGCCGGTTGAAAAAAATCCGAGAATAAACGCTTTACGGTTCATTTAAAAGATACCGGGGATTTCCCGGTTGCATTTATGGCAACGGTTGCCGTCAAGATTATATTTGTTGATGCGATAGCCGCGCCGCTCGATGAGCAGTTCGCCGCAGTCCGGGCAATAGGTTGATTCCGCCGGGTGACCGGGAAGGTTGCCCAGGTAAACGAATTGCAAGCCCTCCGCCCGGCTTATCTGGTAAGCCCGCTCAAGGGTCTGAGTCGGGGTGGGAGGGAGGTTCTTGAGCAGGTACTGCGGATAAAAACGGGAAAAATGCACCGGGATATCCGCTCCCAGGTTGGTTTTTACCCAGCGGGCCAGGTCGACAAACTCACTGTCGGTATCGTTCAAAGTCGGCACCACCAGGTACACGATTTCCAGCCAGACGCCGGAGTTTTTAATCTGCACCAGGGCGTCGAGCACCGGCTTAAGCTCACCGTGCACGATATTTTTATAATAATCCTCGCGCATCGCTTTCAAATCGACCTTGACAGCGTCAAGTTGCGTTAATAAGTCCTTCAGTGGTTCCTTCTCGATATACCCACCGGTTATCATGACCGACTTGATCGAGGACTCGTGCGCCAGCTTGGCGATATCGTACATGTACTCGTAGAAAATAATCGGCTCGGAATAAGTGTAGGCGATGGACGGTACTTTTCGTTCGCGGCAGTTATCCACCACCGCTTTGGGCGGCAGTTCGATATTTTTAGTCTGCTCGGGGCGGGTCTGGGAAATCTCCCAGTTCTGGCAGAATTTACAGTTGACGTTACAGCCGGCGGTGGCCAGCGAGAATGCCTCGGTGCCGGGGTAAAAATGAAAGAACGGCTTTTTCTCGATGGGGTCGATATTGACCGAGCAGGGCAGACCGTAGACCAGGGTGTAATAGGTGTCTTTGCGGTTTTCCCGCACCCCGCAATAGCCCCTTTCCAGGTCGGTTATAAAACAGTGTCGGGGACAGAGCTCGCATTCAATCCCGCCGCCTTCGAGCTTTTTGTAATAACGAGCCTCGACCGAGGAAAGATTTTGGGCGTAATCGAAAGCGACGGCATTCTGGACGCCGCCCAGGAATTCGGGCAGGAGTTCGCCGCCCGGGGCGACCGCCAGGGCCGCGCCGCAGCCGAGACAGCGTATGAACGTGCGGCGTTTCATTACAAAAGCCCTCCGTTGTGAGCGGTTCCGTTCTGGTCAACGTTTATGACCGTTAACTCGATTTTACTCATGTCGGCCGTCCCCAGCCCGATATCTTCCCCGATTTGTAAATACTTGACTTCTCGCCCGGCTTGTTCGAGATTCGGCAGTTTGTTTTCCGAGCGAAGCCGCTCGAGGATTTCAAGCCCTATTCGGTCGGCGCTGACGGGATCGGTTGACATTATTATCCCCCCGTAGTCAGCCAGGTATTCGCTCATGAACCCCGGGCCGCCGTTATACTGCACCCGCGCGGCGTCGATGATGGTCAGGCGGTTTTTACTTTTAATCGTTTCCAGGGCGGAGACGTGGGCGGCGTAGGGCGAACAGTGGTTGTCGTGAAACTTGTTGGGGTTGCAAATGGCCCCATACATGTTTTTCAGCCCGCCGGAAAGCCCGGCTAAAGAATGGTCTTTCAAAACCGGCAGGTTGATGTTCATATCGACCGTATCCGTCATAATCCGGCTGAGGCGGGTACTTACCTCGCCGTAAGTCTCGAAATTGGAGCCATAGCCGACGCCGTTGGTGTCGGTTCCCAGACAGCGCCTCCCGAACGAGGAAGCGTTGAGCTTGTACCCGGCTTCTTTTAGCTCCCGGTTGGTCCGCTCCCAAATAACCAGCTGGTTATCCTTGATATGGTTGTTGGTCGTTAAAAGATCCGCCAGGGCGTCGATCAACTCCGGGGGAGTTGAAAAAAAGCGACCCGTCAGGCAGTTGGTTTTCATGCCGATAGTTCCGTTCGGAATCGTTTTTTTTACCGCCTGGTAAGTGCTCGTTTCCCCGCTGAGTTGTTTCAGCCCGGCCTGGAGTATCAGCCGGTATTCCTCCCGACTGTAACGACCCTTCTTTTCGGCCTCCGGGTATTTGACGACCACAACTTTGCTCATATTTATATTATACTATTTTTTTATGGGAAACTGTCAACTCTTTTATACTTGCATCATATCAGGTTGTATAGTATCGTAAATTGTATGAAGGAAATCGGCACAAAAGTAACAAT
>Ga0210003_1000231_pt1 | contig 49655 bp, 79 predicted proteins | sample LantaG_FD_182804 | JGI IMG/M metagenome (GOLD analysis project Ga0210003, IMG submission 182804) | Deep subsurface microbial communities from Baltic Sea to uncover new lineages of life (NeLLi) - Landsort_02402 metaG (SPAdes) (version 2) | ecosystem: Environmental > Aquatic > Marine > Oceanic >... | reverse complement strand
AAAAATACTATACGAGACGGTAGAGAAAGTTTTCGAAGCATTATATGCAAAAGGAAGGTTAGAATACAAAAAGTATATAACTCATAACGACGCATTTTTCGCGTTAAGACCTAACAAGCGTGCCACCATAGTAACGTTCGAAATAGATGCTGATATAGATAAAGTTAATCCTATGTCAGAGAGTTACGACCCCAAGTATGTAGAGACCTTAAAGAAGACCAATAATACCGATGATATAAAAAAATATTTAGGACAACCTAACTTAGTGGTAGATGTGGTTTATGAATGGAATAACGAACAACTCACCAAATTACAAGAAACCTTTCGGAAGATAACGGAAGAGATAGTACAAACCTTTATATCCAACGGGGAAGATGTAACAGAAGATGAGTTATATAACAAGTTTAATTTCAAAGTATACCCTGACATTACAGACCATGACCCTGATATGGTAACAGGTCTTTACTCTAATGAAAATCTTTGTGAAGTAATGGAGTTTGATGAAATGATGGACGTAATATATAAAATATTAAAAAAATATAATTTAGGTAAACTTCAATTCAATAACAGACTATGTGATACTATAGGGGAGTTATATCAAATGTAATAATTAATCCTTAGATTTTATTTCATCAATAATGTTTATAAAAACAAATACACTCAATAGTAATATGAAATACTTTAACATGACTTTTAGTTCATTTATAAAACAAATATAGAAAATTAAAATATTCAATCAATGAAATAACAAATTTTTTTACTATACTTAAAATATGAAAGAACTATACGAAAGATTTTTAAATATCAGAAATGAATCCACGGAGACCAAAATAAAAATACTCGTGGACATAATGAAAACATTCCCAAATATAATAAACACTATTATCAATAGAGTAGAATCTTGTTTCGGAGAACATACCGTATATTACGTTCATTTTAGTGTAAAAGGTATGGAGTTCCTAAAAGTAGGTTACACAAAGAATACAGTAAAACAAAGGATATGTGATGAAATGAGATATGAAGGGGAGAAACCTGTAATAATAGAAACATTTAGAGACCTTAAATATCAAGCAAAAGGGGCATTCGATTTCGAAACCACACTAAAGGAAAACGTGGTACCATATAAAAAAGAAAATGACTTAGTAATGCCAGGTAAAGGAGAACTATACGATATAAAATATAAAGATGAAATATTAAAGGTGTATGATTCCATATGTTATGATTACTCACACGTTATAGGTTTAAAAAGAACTAACTGATATATTATGGAGTAAATGAAACTACTCACTATACATTTCACTTCGTGAACCACTCCCCGTATACACGGGTCGTTATGTATTGTTCATAGTTCCATTCCCCCCATAATAACCGAAGAGGTCTTCCCCCTCAGAGACTTTAAAGACTAATACTGTAAGGGGTTTTCTAAAATCAAAACCATATACGAAAATGTATACATAAGTAATACATAATCCTTCGGATTTTTACACCACTTTCTACCACATTTTACCACTTAAGAAAGTCTATTTACATGGACATTTTGTCAGGTTTCTAAAGGAATTGGGGATAGGGAAACGTTGGAGGGGATTATAGGACTTCGTCTCACGCGCTAGTACTTATTAACGTACCTTTTTATCTGGGATTTATATACCCCTTTTTATAGACTCAGAATAGACATTTAGAAAAGGGGAAACTAAAGAAAAATGGGGATTCTGCCGATGAAATCATCGATTAATTAACTTTAGCAGGAAAAGAGATGGGGGTAACACCTAATACAAAACCCTCCAAAGGGATTGTGCTGTGAGCAAAGTCCACATGACATTTTGACAAAACCTAATAAATTAACATATTTAGTTATCAACAATTCCCCCTAAAGTTATCAACAGGAGGAATTAGTTATGAACAAGTTATAAACTAAAAACCTATGATAACTTAATTATAGGTTTAATATTGGTCTTGTTTCGATATGTCTCTTAGAGAGATTAAATTTAGTTTTGAAAAGAGGTAATGAATGTACCATCTCATCTTCAATGATTGGCACAAAGTGTTTTCTAAATAACTTATTAACAAAGATGATTTGTTGTTCTCTACTCATGGGAATCATAGTAAACATAAAGAGGAGTGAGTTATAGTATAGATGTTGGGCACTACTATCCAAACCCCCTTGCATTGCCATAAGTAAATCGGTAGGTTTATCACCTATGGATATTTTAATATGGAATGAATCGTCATAGTAGGGGGATGTATAAGGAATTGAATGGACCACAACATTACTCTTGCTAATAAGACCATTAATATATTGTTCATAACTTGGGGGTAAGTTATCTAATACCTCAAAATCTTTTGGTCCTGTTCCAATATGTTGATTAAATATATCCATGGTATTAATATTTAACAATAAATATTTGGTTATATAAAATATATGTTGTATCTTTATGTTGGCGCTCTATTGTTTCCCCTTATATATTCTGAAGCATCAACTCAAAGATACGGCGAAAATAATTAATAAACAAATTGTATATGAACTTTTATTGTCGTACCTTTATATTATGTGACTAACCGAGAGGGGAGCAAGTGTACTCCAACCTGCTTATAACTCTTCCCCCCATATATTCTGAAGCGTCAACATAAAGATACAACATAAATCTGAGACTACCAAACAATTCCCCCTATAGTTATTAACACCTGACACATTGTCTGTTCATAACTTCCCCCTATTATATTTGGATATTAAGTTGTCCTGACATAACCCCCATAGAAGGACATACCCTAAGGGGGGACCCATATGGACTTTCCCTAAGAACCCCCCCGTTATACCCCCCTATGGGGTCCCCCCCTCCTGTAGGGGGTCCCGTATCCCCCCTCCCCCTGGGGGGTTTTGGGGTCCAAAAGGGGGTTCAATGCAATAAATGAAATTTATATTGATTCTGTAAAAAAATGTTTATAAAATTTTTGGAAAAATTGGAACTATTCCCTATCTTTGTAATGAACAAATAAAAACATATAAAAAATGAGTGTCCTATTAAACCTTGTAATTTTAGCCGTTATTTTCGGTGGAGTTGTTTACCTCGGTAAACTAAGTAGTGGTGGAAAACCTTCAGATAGTTACTACCCAGATGATACTACAAACAATGAACCTAAAGTAGGGACTGAAACAAAACAAATTAATACTATGGAAAAAGATATTAGAACTATTCGTAATTGGGTTACTTTTTTTGGTATTCTCGTATGTGTGAATATTATTATTGGAATCGTATATGTTATTCAACTATAACTGAATATTCCGTGTAACTTTAAGAACCTCTCCAACTCGGAGGGGTTTTTTGTTTATAGTGGTATTTATTATCATGAAAGAGTTAGAAGAAAAGTATAACTTACTTATGGGGTTCTTACTACCAAGAGTTAATAAGTGTATTGATTCATTTGATGAAATAAAGTTAGTTCAGATTAAACTATTAGGTGACTCTAGTTTATTGCCTATTTTAGAACCACGTATAAAAATCAATGTTAAATCAGATTGTTTGAGTAATGAAGGTTATAATGGCAAATTGGCATTGAGGGGTGAAGTCTTTGGGGAGGTTCTACATTTAAATGAACTATACTTTCCCGATAGTAATATTGTTGCAGTTATTGATTATATTACAGTTAACGATTAGAATTGTATCAAACGAGTCCGTTTAGTGATTTGATTCACTAATGGTTATACTATTTAGTGATTTGATTCACTCGGAGGGTTTTTTTATTATATACAATAATATATTTAGTATTATACTATAAACTAATAATTATGTATTATGGACAACGACTCTAAAGCTAAGATGTATGACCGACTCCTATCAGAGTATCACAAATTGGATAACCAAATTCAAGCTATCAAAATGAATAAGTTTGATTTGAATGCTAAAGAAACTGAAGATATTGCCTTATTGGAAAGAAAGAAGGTTTATATTATGGGTAGAGTTAGTGAGATTGGAGCTTAACCTTTTCAGAAAAGGGACCCTTGTTTCTACAATAACCTAAAAACCTCTATAGAAATTTCTGGAAAAATTTGGAGAAAATCGAACTTTTATTTATCTTTGTAATATGAATGACAATCAACTTATAATAAATTTAATTAGACTTTTTATATTAATTTTCTTTATGGGGATACTAAATGTTATGTTTGGGTCTTAACGGCATAAAATTTGTATTTATAATAAAAAAACAAAATGAAAAATTTATTTGTAATTTTAACTATCGGATTATTTGGTTGTACAACATCATCAGAAATGTCATGTTGTGAATCAAAATCAGAATGTGTGTCAGAAACAACTTGTTGTGAGATGGACCATTGTGATAAGACCAAGTGTGAAGGTAATTGTTGTGACATATCCTGTTGTGGATAACCAACAATCCTTTTTGTATTTAGAAAACCTCTCCAACTCGGAGGGGTTTTTTGTTTGCATCTGTATTTATGTAATATAAAATTAAGATAATGATGAAACTAGAAGTATTAAGAATATCAAGTGAAGGAACATCAACAAATGGAATCCTTTTCGATGTAACCAATAATAAACGTAAGTTTCTATCATATACTTTGGAAGATGAGTATAGAGAAGAAAAGGTTATGGGTAAAACAAGAGTTCCCCCAGGAACATATAATATTACACTTAGGACTGAGGGTGGTATGTATCAAGATTACACTGAGAGATTTGGTTCGGACTTCAATAAGGGGATGTTATGGGTTAGGGACGTACCGGGGTTTGAGTATATCTTAATTCATATTGGAAATACTGCTGAGGACACATCGGGTTGTTTATTAGTTGGGGACAGTCAGAACAACAATCAATTGGTAGAGAATGGGTTCATTGGTTCTTCGACGAATAACTACAAAAGAATTTACCCCTCTATATCTGAGGTTCTTGTTAATGGTGGGGAAGTGGAGATTACCTATGTGGATTACGATGGGGACTATGAGGATTCTTTTATTTCTCCTTCATATGAGAAAACAATTACAGTTCCTTTGGAGATTACTGTTAGAGTTAAGTAATTTTCACTTATCTTTGTATTATTAACAACCTCCAACGTATGAAAGACAGGTACGATTTAATATTCCAACATTTTTGTAAAGACTTTGATTGGTTTCTTGTTGACGAAGAGAAACCTAAGTTAGTCTTTATGAGTAAAGGTAATGATTATAGTGAGATATGTTTTTATCTTTACGGTTTTAATATTAATTGGAACAAGAAATTCTTTGATACTATAGTCAGTAAGTATAGTGGTAACACCTCCCCTTCTGACTACAGGGTTTTTTTAAAGGGATACATCAACGATTTTTTTATTTCACAACGGGGTATTCGTTTATTTGAGTCGGGGTTATGGGGTAGGGTTAAGTATGATGAGTGTAAGATATCTCGTAGTAATTGGTTTTCCTCTGGAAATAATTTTATCGTTCCCCATATCAAACGTATTCCTAAATAATAAATTTATATAAAAAGTAATGAAGAACCTTTTAACTATTAAAGATAATTTATATGACATGAAGAGTAGGGGATACCGTTCTTTTCAGATGCCTACTACAGGTGGACCTAATATTAACATCGACGACCTGATTAAGGAGATTGAGGATTTGGAGTTCATTTACCGTAATCAGTAAGTGTTTTCATATATCTCTTGACAATTATTTTATTATTTTTTATCTTATATAAAACTAAAATTATATTATTATGAAAAAGTATTTAACGCTTGCCAACTTGGGTTGGTTATTTACGGCTGTAGCGGCGGCTATGTTGGGAATGGGAGGGTTCTCTAAAATTATCGGAACAGAAGAGATGGTGAATAACTTCACCTTTATGAACTTAACCCCTTATCTTTCTATGGTTGGGGTTCTTGAGGTCCTTGGTGTGGTCTTATTGGTCTATCCTCGTACATCTTTGTATGGTTCTGTCCTCTTGGGTTCTATTATGACTGGAGCCGTTGTAATGCATCTCTCTATGATGGGGGGTTCGGGAGTTATTGCTCCTGTTATGTTGGGGTTATTTGCGTTTGCTGGTCATCAGCTTCGTGAGTTACCTTCGGGTGAAGTTGCATAAGTAACTTCTTTTCTTTTTATTTTATGGCCCCTCACTTCGGTGGGGGGTTTTTCTTTATAATATTATTTTTGTTATTATATTTTATGTTATTAATTATATATAAAATGAATAACGACAAAATTAACCATCACCTTCCCGTTTCTTTAATGCATGAATGGATTGTGGAATTAAAGAGTAACGATATGGAATTAGGTAGACTAATTCGGGGGTATTATTGGGATGTTAGGGACGAGTTAAAGAATGAGAAGTAATTTCTTTCTGATGCCGGAATACAGAAATTTTTTTTTCCGACCTTTCAGGTCGTTCATATGCCGGAACTCTATAAATAATCCTTAAAATGGGTCAATAAATAAGGTTTTTTAAGTAAAACGGGGTTTACTATTTATAATTAAGTTAATATTTTTAATTATAATATTTTTAAAATGGATATAAAAAAAGGAAGGGTAGGATTTACTGCGGGTAATTTTGATTTGTTACACCCAGGTTATATATATACGTTTGAAACGGCTAAAGAAAATTGTGATTATTTCATTGTATTTTTGCAACGTGACCCCTCTGAGACACGAAACACTAAGTATAGACCCGTTGTACCGTTGTATGAGAGATATAAGACCCTTATGTCTATAAAATACGTTGACGAGGTGATTTGCTATCAGACCGAGGAGGACCTTCTTGATTTGATGTCGTTTTATAAACCTGACGTTCGTATATTGGGTGATGATTATATCGGTAAACGTTTTACGGGTGACCACTTACCTATTGAAGTTGTTTATACTACTCGTTCACATAACTGGTCTACAACTAAAATTAAAGACCTTATTACTATCCAAACTATAAGACAGAACCCTAATATAGTTGATAGAGCTAAATATCTACCCGAATGGGACGATAATGAATGATATTATTATTTTTTTTTCATTTACCTGATATTTATATTAAACATTTGTTAATATGTCTAAGAAAAAGTTAATACATATATCTGAATCTGAACTTACATCTTTAATTAAAACTGTTCTTTCAGAACAGTTGGACCCAAGTCCGATTAAACCAAAACCTGAATCACCTAAAAAAAGAAGATTACCCTCTATCACCTTAGAAACGGTATTGTGTGATATCGTTTGTGGTAGAGCTGCTGTTAGAGTGGCGGATAGAGGTGACTTAGTAAAGTTATTTCAAGAAGCGTTAAATAGATGTAATAAAGCACCATTAGTTCAATTAGATACCGATGGTAGGTTCGGAAACTTAACTAGAAATGCGGTATTAACCTTTCAGAAAAATGAAGGTATCATAACCGATGGAGCTATAGGTCCTGAGACATCAAATAAGTTATGTGAAAAGAACTGTTTAAAAGGATGTGGTGAGTGTAAATGCAATAGTCAGGGAGGACAGGTAATGATGCCTGTAGACACCGTTGGATACGTTCCTGGAGTTTCAAAGAAAACGGACTGTAAAAAAATAATGGATTGTTATGAAAAATTAAGTGATGAAAGTATTTATACTAACTATAAGGATTTTGCTAACGACCTAATAAATTGTGTTGGTTGTAAGTCTACAAGTGACACTGAAGTAAAACCTAATATGCCGAAATGTGTGGGATGTCGAGCATATATAAATAGACAACCCGGACCAAATAGACCTATGGAATTAACCAAAGATGAGCAAAGATGTATCGACAACGGTTGTTCTAAAATCGCTCAGTAAATTAAATTAAAATAAAAAAAAATGAAACATTTATTAAATAACATATCTGAAGAAGAGAAAAATTCTATCAGAGAACAACATAAAGGAGGTATGAAAGTCATGAACGAAAAGTTCCAAAAGATGGTTAATAAACAATTGGGGCATGTGAATCTATATGAGCAGACTAGTCAACCTGAGGATTCAGGTGAAAATGAATATAGAAAAAATTCAGGGATTAAACTTCCGGCAATTAAATCTGAAGAAGACTTAAAAAAGTTTTTAGAATTAAATGCAATTAGTGTAGGTTCATTAGCTAAAGCATTAACAGGTATGCAAATGGATAGTAATAGTAAGTATGGTGCTAAATCTTTAAATATTTTTCAGGAATTACTAAAACGTATAGCTATGTTTTGTGATAATGACGGAGAATGTTATAATACTGTAAAGTATTCTAACTTAGTGGACAACTTCTTTGAGAAAATGAAGAATGAAAATGACAAAGTTGAGAATAGTAGTGAACTCGTTATATACCCAAAGAAACCCGGTTACCTTACATCATTTAAAGGTGATTTAGCGACGAAAGTTAGGAATAGGATAATGATGTTAAATAAATCTTAATATAATTTATTTAAATAAATTAAAAAAGGACCCCAATTAAGGGGTCCTTTTTTGTTATTCAATAACTTTGATTTTAAATTCTCCGTGGTTAGTACTAACAACTCCGACATTGTATACATCCCAATCCAAGTGGGGTAGTTTCCTAATATTCTTTTTGTAAACGTTTGTATAGCTCATCAAAAGACATCTTTCCTCTGTTTCAAAAGTATTAATCTCATAAAAGTAATCTCCCATCGGTGTGTCAGCAACACATGACATATGTTGAGTTTCTGAATCCCATGTACTGATAATATCAATAATCTCATACTCACTACGAAATTTATACTCTCCGTTGATGGTATCCGCTAAAGTGATGGTCATATTATTAAAGTCAAAAGTATATACTATACGACCTTCACCAGGAGGGTAACCGTAACTATACTCATCCCAAATCACCTCATCATTTTTCCATTGCTTAATTAATGATTCTGATTCGACATAAGCAAAAGCAAGTTGCTCTTGATAACTAACCTCAATAACTTGAGAGTATGTAAGATTAGAAAATAAAATAGATAGGAGGAGGAGTGTTAATTTATTCATGTAACAAATATAATACTTATTATCCATTATTCCAAATCAAATCAGGTATAAATAAAATTTAAAAAGAAAAATACAAATTTTTAAGTATTTATCTAAAAATAGATATCATGAAATTAACTAATTTAACATCCATTTTCTTAGGTATTTTTTTAGGTTTAATCACTGGTGGACTCATAACTTGGTCTTTTACAAAAGATTTTATCGATAAAGCTGTAGTTAAATCCGAACTTAGGTTTGAAGAATTATTAGAAAAAGAAAAAGAAAAGGTTAAAGAAAAAATTGAAGATATAACATCTTTAGAAACTAATCTTAATGATGTTATATTGGAGTCCGAGTTAAGGGTCGATAGTCTAAACACGTCAATTGAAAATAAAAATAAACAAATTCGAATTATACGAAAAAAATACAATGAAGAATTATCTAATATTAATGGTATGTCTCATAATGAGCTCACCGATTTTTTCTCAAACAGATATAAATACTGAGGAATTAGTATGTATACCTACTTCACAAGCAAAACAAGTAGTCATAGAACTAACCAAATATGATTTATGTCAGATTGAACGAGACACTTTATTAAGTCAAATAGAGGACCTAAATTCGATTTTAAATCAGGACTCTATTTTATTGTCTCAGTATAAAAATACGACAGATTCTTTGGTGTTAATTAATAAAGATTGTATAGAAACTGCAACTACTTTAAATTTAGATTTGGTTTCTAAGGAGGATAAAATAACCAGATTAAGGAATACTAGAAATTTAACTATATTAACTACTCTATTAACTGCGATATTACCTGCAGTTATAAACAAAGACTAATGGAAAAACAATTATCTCCCTCATTAAAATTTGTAATTCAAACGAATTTAGATAAAAATGTAATATCTAAATATAGAGTTATGAGGGGTTTATTAGAAAAACACGGATTTACACAGGAAGATTTAAAATCGGTGAGTCATGCCCCTTATGAAATTTTTAAGTCTTTCGAAGATATAAAAGTGGAAATGGGAATAATGAATACATCCCTCAATAAATACGGTTTATCGGAAGACGATGAATTACCTGAAGATGTAAGAAATTATTTGACACAGAAATTGCAAATTATTGACGATGAAACTCCCTTGAGTGACAGTAAAAATAATATTATTGAGAATAGAAGTAGTTTTACCAGATTAGAATCGGTTATAAAAGATTCATTAGATAGTATGGATTATAAGGTTATATACAGTAACCGCAGATATACGGATAGTGAGAATAAATCTTATTTGGAAATAATAGAAGGGGATTTTGAGATACTTGGTGTTGAAATTATATCACAAAACTCATCAGACAAAACTATCGGAAAGGGTCTCTGTAATTTAAAAATTATAATTTATACTAAACCATCAAAAGACGGTATAAGTGTTAAACAACGAGAATTGGAGATAATCGGTCAAAGAGAACACCTCGTCAAACAAAAGAAAATGATATTCCATCATCTGACTGAAATCGGAAGTGCCACTGATGAAGTAGACGAAAAAGTGATTGAGCATATGTTAAGTAAATTTCCTTTCGATAAAAAATGTATCACTATAAAGTATGAATAGTTATAATATATAATTTTTTTAACATTCTTATATATTTATAGTAAATTAATTAGACATGAGCAAAAAAATTATAAAATTAAAAGAATCCGATATTGAGAATATCGTGAAGAGAGTTCTACAAGAACAAGAAGAAGAGATTAACATTGAACAGCCAGGTATTGAAATTACCCTTGACCAAATAGCTATGTTATTATCAGATGGTGAGTGTGAATGTGGTGGTGAGAGACTGGTATTAAATTTGAACGGTGGTAACGAAGTAGAGGACGAGGACGAGGATGAGGATGAAGTGGAAGTGGAATATTAATTTGAAATCTAAACTTATTTTTAAAACCCCTTTCATTACGTTAGGGGTTTTTTATTTATTAAGGTATTTATAACTATGGATAAAAATATTGCCAATAAAGTATTAGGTTGGTTAAAGATTATACTTAAAGACCCTCCGGTTGAGTACGATAATCTTTACTCAACTATGTCGGTACCACAACCTATAAAGAGTTTGGGTTATGAGGATGAATTTATAATATCTCTAATTAAAAATAACCTCGAAGATTTTTACGAATGGGGTAAAATGGGGGATAAGGTTATTATACCTAAATTACAAACTTATGACTATATCACCAACTCTAATGGTAGCGAATATGTTAGAAGAGCGTATAGTAATAGGACAGATGCGTATGATGAAGAACACCTAAAATCATCTCTTTCAGACTGTAACCCATGTTATGACGAGGGTGAAGAGGTTGATTATGAAATCTTGGACTTTGAGAATATTGAATGGGATATTTCAGATATAGAACAAATAACCGAAGATATTAATCGGGTAAAAGAGGTTATGGGTCTTAAATTAGTTTTGTAGGGTGTGGTATATAGAACCACTATTACTATCGTCATATAGTGAATAGGTTTCGTTATCATCTAAAGTCACATCCAGTTGAACGTAACAGGCGTTGTATGCCTGTACAATAATTGTGAAGCTCTCACCGACCCCTAAAGTATAAGTTTCAGTAGTGTCTACTACCATGGTGTAAAGAGGAGTTATTAATGTATCTGACCAAGTAGGAGCTATAACCATACCAGCAACACCTAAGTTACCATAGAAAGTCAATTCAACTTCGACATCGCGGTTCATATTATTGAAAAGTTCAATATTACTCAACTCTTCCTCATTATTGATTAAATTATCGACTTGTGGGGTGATTAATGGTTCGGTGAGGTAAGTTTCTTTTGTACATCCGAATAAAATTATAATTGATAAGGTAATAAAAAGGTATTTTTTCATAATAAGTATTTTTTTTAGTTTAACACTACAAATATAGTAAATTTAATACATAAAACAAAGGTAATCAGTCCTTAATTACAGTTGGGGGACAACTACATACCCTTAAATCGTCAATTTCTTTGATAATTTCATCGATATTAATCCATTTTTTGGAGTTATGTATGTCAAAACTGACAAATCCACGTAACTTTGCGGACATTAACTCATCTCTAAATTCATAAATCTTTTCCATTCGTTTTTTTTTATAAATATAACTGAAATTTAAATAGAAAACATATTTATATACATGAGAATATTATTAGAACAGTCACAATTAGACTCGGCATTTGACAAATTAATGGTAAAACACGAAAATCCACATACTAATGTATGGGATTTGAGTGACGTTGCAGAATTTAGCAAATTTATTGACGGTGAAAAGAATACTTTACAGTTTTTTAATGATGAAATCGACGCATTACCCGAAGTGAATGATTGGTTCGCCCTATATGACGCAAAATACACAGAAAATGTAAAATTTACTGAAAATAATTTTAATGAAGGTGATTATCCACTACTATACTACTCAAAAAAACACTTTTCTGTGGAAATAGGTATGTTAGGTGAAAAATTTGAATCGTTATATCGGAAATGGTTTGAAAAAACATTTAATTTACCTGTTAACCGTTTAGTGGGTTGGTGATATTTATTAATATAATGTTTATATAGTCATGGATAACGTAGATTACGATAAAGTTAGCGAGAAAGCACTCAAAAAGAGATTAAACACTCTAACAAACAACCTTGCTAAGTACGATAAAATATTTAATAAAGTAAAGCAAGTATATAATTCAGCTTATTATAGACGTAAAGATAATAATACCCCTAGATATCTTTTTAAATCTAGACAGACTGGCAATTTACTTAAGAGACAGGAATACTATACAAACGCAACTAAATTACAAGCATCTGATAGGAGTGAGCGTTATGAAATAAGCAAATCGTTATCCCGAAAAAGGGCGCACTCGGTAAAAGATTTTGTCATTGCATTTATTGTTATGGATAAAAAGTCAAACCCGTCAATATACCCTGAATGGTTGTCTTTTGACATTGGTGAGGTGACAACATCAGGGTCGATATTAATAAAACCAACAGTAGACCTTACGAAATTTTTAAAGGATAAAGGAAAGACTATATTGATAAGTAAAATAATTAACCGAATAGAGAAGTTTTGGAGTAGATATTTTCAAAGACAAAGTAGTTTAGATTTCACCAACCCTAATTTCATTGGATTAGATAATTACATAAAAAATGTATTTAGGAAAGAAATTAAAGAAAGAGTTAGTAAAGAGTTAGACCCTAACGGGTGTGTATACAGTATTATCTTTAGACAACCTAAAGGAACCGGGTACCGATACCATAATACGTTAATTCAAATAGTACCTAGATTTAAATCTACTAATAATATGGATTGGGAAGAAAAAAGAAACTCACCTTGTAAGTCGTTCTCAGAGTACGAATTTAATTCTTCATTTGAAAAAATATTAAATGAGTATGGATGGGTGGAATCTGGCAATTATTCCAGTATATATCAGAAAGATTAAAAATGATTTTGATTTAATATAGTTTTTGTCTTATATTTGTACTGAACAAGTAAAAAACAAATAAAATGGACAAAGCAGTAGAGCAACAGGTTAAGGATTACGTATACAAGAACTATCCCACCAGATACGGAAAAAAAGAATTGATGGTTGAGGAACGAGATAACCACTTCCGAGTCAAATCTAATAAAGATGAGTCTCCCATAATCTTAGGTAAGGGAATCATTATCTAAACTAAAAAACCCCTCACTTCGGTGGGGGGTTTTTATTTATACCTATTATTTTTTTAATAATAAATCTATAAACTCCGACATCTGACGGTCATCCATCAACTCAGATAGGTTATTAGGTTCTTCCACTTCTATAGGTTTACTGTTAGACTTTAACAAATCATTCATCATAATATTTTTTATAGTTATGTTATCTTCCTGTTAGGAATAAACTTAATTTTTCTCTATCGGGGTACCCGATATCTTTGTCACACTCATTACAAACAATTCTAGGGGTGTTATTTGAGTTAATAAACTTAACACTGGTTTCCGTGTGTTTACACTCTCCTTGAAGTTCATTTCTAATTTTCTCAAGTTTTTTAATTTCTTGATTAAGAAATTTAATACTACCACTCTTTTCCATTATTTTTTATTTTTTAAAAAAAGTAAATATATAAGTATTTCTACTGTGTAATTGGGTTAAGTAAATATAAGGGGGAAAAATATTATAAACAAATTTATCTTTAATGAAAATCGTCTATAATGTTCAATAATACTTTTTAAGTTTATGAATTTATATATAAATATATAAGAAATCTTAAAAATGTCAATTTTATTATTATAATCGTCGTTTAGACGCTCGTAGAGGTAGTTGAGTGATTAGATATCTTATCACAAGGTATTATCACACTTATATTATCAACTGACGGGACACTATCTTCATGGTGACTGTCTTTTTTATTCCAGTCAAAATTAACGATTCCACCTGATATTTTTATTGTGGTTGGAGTATCAATATCGTAATGAGATGATGTGATTTCTATTGGTATCACTAAATCCTTAAACCACATTTCAGTGGTTCCAGTAGCAGACTTTAATTTATCAACTATAGTTTTAATATCATTATGTTTGGAATTTAATAAGTCGTCGTTGAAATATTCTTTCCATTTTCCTACATCTAATAAGGAGTTATCGGATTTGTTTGATGGGGGACATTGATATCCAATCGCTCGTTTAATAAGTTCATAACTAACCTTAGTTCCTGAAGACTGTTCATCAACTCTATCGAACACCTCTTTAGATAAAATATGTAATAATTTATTACTCATCGTAACGTTTAAAACCTTCGATTTCTTTTTTAGATGTAGCGTCTGAAACTGTATATAAATAACTTAACCTATCTTGAATTTTAGAGTTAATAATTTCTAACATCTCTGTATCCCATTCTGACGCAATATACTTTAAAAGGTCATCTGCGGAAAAGTTGGACTCATAATCATATAACTCTTCTTCGTCATATTCTTTTAAAACTTTTTTAATATTTTTTCTAACGTTATCCATATTACTATCATATATATTATATAAATACTAACTATTTATAGTATTATTAAGTTATGGAAGAAAAAATCTTAAAAATATCTAAGATATTAGAAAAATGGGTGGGTTTAGATAAATCCCATAAGGGTTTGAAGGACAAGATACCAACAGCGTCGTATGTTGTTAGTTCGGTATTAGATTACCCCCCAACGAAAAGTTTAGCCATGAAATTTAAGGGTAAAGATTTAGGTAGATTATTTTTTACGACTTACAATCTACTAAATGGGGACTCGGATTTGGATGCACTTAAAAAATCTGAGACAACTTATGTCGTGGATATTATAGAACCTGAAGGTCAGTCTTATCATATGGAGAATGATTGTGATGAATGTGGTGGGAGCGGAGAAGTCAATTGCTCAGAATGTGATGGTGAAGAAACGACTAAGTGCGGGGACTGTGGTGGAGATGGGCAGGTTAAGGATGGTGATGGTGATGATATTGAGTGTGCAGAGTGTGAATCTTCTGGTGAGCAAACTTGTGATGTCTGTAGTGGAATGGGAACTAGTTACTGTGAGGAATGTGACGGGTCTGGTCAGACTACAGATTTGTTTGAGAGTATTAATATAGAGTATGTAACATTAATAACTCAAAGTGAGTTATTCATAGAAGATTTAAGAAAGCGACATAACCCTGATACTGATTATATTACGGACTTTGACTTATTAGTTAAAAAATATATAGGTGAACTTATAGTGGTTGATAAAATATTTGATACTATAGATTTTGAAGATGAATGGGGCGGTGGTGATGATAGTCTACATAAATTAGAGAGTATTAGTATGTCCCAAGAAATGAATCTAAAAATTAAAAGTTCAGGAGTTCTTACTCTTCTTTCTTAATAGAATTAGTATGTGTGGTACATTCTGGCTCACTAAACTTACAAAAAATATTATATAAAAGAATTAAAGTTAATCCGAAGGTTAATGATTCAATAGCGATAAAACATTTATTAAACCCATAATTGGCGATTAAATAACCTTGAAAGGTATTAAGTGTTGATACGATAATTAATAAAGATATAAATTTTATTAATTGGTAGTTCTTTCTATAATATAGTTTTAAATTATTCATAAGTATGGGTCTAGTGTGTCGGCATCTTTACTGAACTCATCAATAAAGTCTTGAGTGAATAATCCATCTTTTTTTAAATATTTTGATGGGATATCACTCCAAACCCAATCTAAAGAAAGTATTGAGATAAGATGTCCTTCTTTATCGTAAATTGGAGTGGAACAATGGGACTTAGTTCCGTTCGATTGAGCTAAAGACCTCATCCCAATATCTTCTAATTTTGTTATGTCAGTAAAAAACATTTTACCTTCGATAGTATCAGTTATATAACTAGTAAAACTAGCTATGAGGTGATTTTGATTTTTTTCTGACTTTTTTTCTAAACCTTTAGAACATCTTTCGTATGTGATAGAGAGTTTTTGCATAGGAGATGTGGTATAAAAGTAACCTCCGTTATGGAATTGCCATACATATATTCTATCGGCACCATAACGATTTTTTAAATCTTTTATCGCTAAATGTACAATCTCATCTTTTTTAATTTGATTTAATAAGAGTCCCTTAGATTTTGACTTATCTTTTTTATCTTGATAATTCTTAAAAAATCCCGCCCCCACTAAAGCTACAGTAATTGAAGTTACTGAAGTTAATAATACCTCCACCATTTTTAATAAGTCCATACTAATTACATTATATAACCCATAAATATTATTAAAACACCGGTTACCACATTTTTATAACTAACTTTTTTTTATACCAAAATCAAATTTATACCAAACTCTTTCATGTATAAAATATAAAATCATTTTTGTAATTACCTCTACACCCCCTATTTTCAAACCAATTAATGGTTCTCCAGATATTACCCAACCTATAATTATAGTATCTATAGTTCCAATCACCCTCCAAGTCAATGACTTTAATAAATGTCTTATGTAAGAAATTTTGGGTTTTATTTTCACTTCTTACTTTTAATTATCTCATCAATAATTCCATACTCAAGAGCTTCCTTTGAATCCATCCAAAAATCTCTACTAGCGTCTTCAGTAACTTGTTTAGGGTCTTTACCACAAAACTCACCCAACAACTCAAAGAGGATTGAATTAACTTTTTCCCATTGTTCAAAGTTAATACGGGCATCCTGAATATTACCGTAAGCACCTCCACTTGATTGGTGTAACATTGTTTTTGAAAATCTCAGAGAAGACCTCTTACCTTTAGTACCCGCACCTAAAAGTACAGAACCCATCGATGCAGCCATACCTGTATTTACTGTTATAATGTCAGACTTAATATATTGCATAACATCCACCATTGATAAACCCGATTTTACAGAACCTCCTGGAGAATCAATATGCATTGTTATATCTAAATTATCTACAGAGTCTAAATACATAAGCTGAGCTTGGACTACAGTGGACATACGGTCATCAACACCTCCCGCAACCCACAGAACACGGTCTCTCATCAATCTAGAGAAGATATCCATCTGAGTTACCCTCATCTCCCTCTCCTCAAGGATATAAGGAGTTAACGACCCTTTAATTTGTTTTTCATGATAATCCATATTGAGTGATGAAACATTATGTTCACTCATTGCGTACTTCTTAAAATCTTCTCCGTATTCCATATTTTTTATTTATTAATATTCGTATTCTCCATTAGCAGTTACTTGAAAACCGCCATGTTTTATATATTCCTCATTTGGTACACCTACTTGAATTGACTCATCGGCTCCCTTAGTACGAGAATCGGAGAACTCATTTTCAGTATAACATTCTTCCATACCTAAATTATATAATTCATCTTCACCATAAACTTTCTTATTATGCTCATCATCAAAAAAGTCATATTCATTCCATACATTATTTTGTAGATAGTTTACCAATTCCTGGTCTGAATCACCTTTATACGGAGGTACACATTTTCTTAACGCTTCTACATTAACCTCAAGAGGTTCACTTGCAGATGAGATTGTCCATGTCTCTATTTTACGGACGTAAATTTTTTTTGACATTTTTATTTTAGTTTTAAATTGTGTGGAGAGAGAGGGATTCGAACCCCCGGTACCTTTCGGTACAACGGTTTTCAAGACCGTCGCATTCGACCACTCTGCCATCTCTCCTAAAGGTTTAACCTTCGTGTGATTCAATATTAGAGTTTTTAAATATAAGAATCAACCCCATAATTAAAGGTACTAACGAAAAAATTTCGTTAACCATACCTAAAACTTGAAATAATATCAAACCTATCGTAATAATAGACGCTTGTAATGGAAACAAAGCTAGTGAGCGTTTGAATATTGTACACACACTAAACCACAGAGTAGGGGATATGACAATCAAACCGATGCCGAATAAAAATAGTTTTTCAGAACCTAATCCGAACCCTATCGCGAATCCGCCAATATAAGCTAATAAAGTTGCTAACAGATTTCTTAAGAAATAGTTTGTACCATTAATGGTACCTGAGAATTCAAAGTATTTTTTCATTTTAATAGTTCTTTAATTAATGAGTAAATCATAAGTAAAACACAAACTGTTGTAAATATATATGCGAAATATAACATAATTTAATTTTTATCTACATTTCTAATCTGATACCACCATTGGAGAAAGATAACTGATAATCCAGCCAATCCTAACCCTACAATTATTATCATCGGTTCGTCGAGTTCGTAATTTAATGCTGTTATTCCAGACATATAAAGAATCCACATTACTAACCAAAAAAATACAGGAATTTTACTAACAGTTTCGTCGATAATCTTAACACGATTGTCGTGTTTAACACGAGAAAGAGCGTCTTCTAAATCCTTTCCATATGCTGGAATTAGTCTTTCGCTACCATCTTCATAAAGGATAGTAATTTCATATTTTAACCAATTAGGGAATGAAATAGAATCTTTTCTATATGTGACATTTATAACTTTCTGTTTCATAAAAATACGTTTACTTTTTAATTATTTAATTTGTGCACCTACTAGGACTTGAACCTAGGACCTGCCGATTATGAGTCGGATGCTCTAACCAACTGAGCTATAGGTGCGATGAGATACAAAGATAATAAATCTTTACTGTAATACCAAATCTAAAATAAAATTTATAGTATCATCATTAACTTTAATCTTAGTATAAGAAACACCATTATCGTTAAGTATAGAAATAATTTTATTATCTAGTTTAATTGACATTTCCTCATCGTGAAATCTACCGTCATCGTCATGAGTTTTAATAGGTCTCTCTAAAAATATATTAATGTTATCATATTTGTTATGTATATCAATCATCATTTTCTCAAAACTATCACCATAAAGGTTGGCGGGGTAAGACGAAGTATAATTGTCTTTATAAGCTAAAGATAGTAATAGTGGAGAATCTAAAATAATATAATCCACAATACCAAAAGACCTAACTATACCTCTATGTTGATTAGCGATAACATATAATTGGTCCTTTATCACTTTGTTTGACTCATTCCACGCTAGTTCCTTTGGGAATTCATATGGTGAATCGCATTTTATGTGACGTTTTTTCATCTCATAAAAAATACCCGAAGCAATTGTTGACTTACCAGCACCTGGACCGGCAAATAAATTAATTATTTTAGTCTCTCTCATTAACTATATTTTAATAGTAACCACCATGCTACCATTACGATGATTGATATAATACCAAAAAAAGATAGCGCATACGAGTCTCTAACTTGACTTTCTCTTTTTCCTTGATTTTTCATTTCACTCTTCGATTACAGTTCCCTCAGGAAGTTTAGATAAGGTATCCAATAAATCTTGAACATTACTAATACCTGACGGGTCAAAAGTGTTAATGGTTGTATCAACAACATCTTCACTTATAACAGGTTGAGTAATTATAATTTGATTTTCATTTTCCTCATTTACTGTACCACATGATACCATAAAAAGAATAGTAGATAAATATATTAAGTTTTTCATAGTTTAATTAATTAAAAAATTTATGTCTATACAAAGACAATTAAATTATAATAAATTTAAAACAAAATATCAAGTAATTTATAGTTTATGAGTTGTGGATGACGGTCAATTTACTGTAACTGCAAAGATTAATAGGAATTCCACATTATTTGAGGATAATAGTAATTGGATAGCGTCGGGTAATGGAAGTATATCCCAATATATAAACCATACGGGAGCTACTGAGGTAATTGGTGGCGACGTTATTGGTATATTCTTAACTGATGAAGGTGGAACGAGGTCAAATTCATCCACATTAGATATATCTAATATTAGAAATTTAAGTAACAGTGTACTTGGAGGACCTAATTCATTTCCTGACGGTCCGGATACGATAACAATTTTTGCAAAAAATAACGGGAATACAACATCAAATATTCTATCTAGAATATCATGGTCAGAAGCTCAAGGTTAAAAAAAAGGGGTTCTTTAACTAATTTACCCGTTTAATTGGGTTTTAAGTTTATCAACTGGTTTACATCCGTCTTCATATAATTTATGGAGGCGGCTTTCCATTTTATCTAATCTACTATCTAAAGACCTTTCTTCATTTTGGAATCTTTGGTCTGTATCACGGTAGATATCATCTACAAATTTATAAACTTGTATTTCTAAGTTTTTGACTTCATCTTTTAAATTATTTAAGAGTTCTAATAACTCTGTGTCTTCTTCCTGAATCTTTACGATTTCTTTTTTATTAGAAGATACCCAAAATACCAGACCTAATAGACCTGACACTAAAATACCCCCTACAAAAAACATTATTTCTGTATTCATGATTTTTAAATTTTAATATTTGTTTATGTCAAAGAACCCCTTCTCACTATTACTTATTATAGTTATTATTTTTTAATAATAAAGTTACTAACTACTTTATTCTCTTGTGAGTTTATAAAAACACGACATGGGATTAAAGGGTGTATAACTTTTTGCTTTTGATTTTTCATAATACTCATTATTTCCGTATTCTGATATGTTGTCTTTTACTCTTAATATTTCTTCAGATTTCATAGTACAAATATAAGGATTTTTTTAACACATTTTTATGGTATTAACCATTTTTTCGGAATAAACTGCCATTCATAAATCATAACTTGTTTAATTCCATATTTTAACTCAACCTCATTTAAAAAAGACATAAAGTCCGATTTATCCCACACACCAAAAGCATCCATAATACCACACGGGTGTTTAGTGTCTTTAGCGTAAGGTAATGATACACAATCAGTTTTAGAGGTACTTTCTACTGAAAACAAAGACCATATTGTTGAGCCTGTTAATTCAGGGTTTTTAAGATACTCACCTATTGGGGTATTTAAAATTCCATTTATGTCATTTTTATTTTTACAGTAAGGGGTGTTTGGACACTGACATTTAGGACTATCTTTTTGAGCTAAAATTCCAGTACACCCACAGTCTAACAATTCACCAACCCAATAAACTTCCCTATAGTTGTTAAGTTTGTTAGGGTCGGTAGATTGACCAGCAAACCCCCAATCAAAGTTTGGGTCGGATATATACTTACTCACCATATAGTTAATCCATTTAATACCATCTACGCTGTAGTATCCATCCCCCCACTTACCAGAAACGGATACATTCTCAGAATCAAAAGACACACAAGTTATTTGTCTATTACCCGAAGTTTTATTTAATTTTGATATGTACTGAAATGCGATTTCCATACTATCACCTGAAGTTAAGATAGGGTTAGAGTTTACCCATCGTGTACCGGGTTCAGTATCAATTAAAACCCCAACCTCACAACTTTGAGGTAATTTATTTAACCAATACTTTTCAAACCATCCGTTTTTAAGGTATTTACCGTCTTTACTATTGGGGTCATGTAGTATAAAAAACGCCCTGTCTATATTATTGTCAGTAACAAATTTAACGTACTCACTTGCATATACACTAAAACTTGATTCATTGGTTTGTAAGTCTTCCCCTACAAGTCCTTCGTGCCATAATCCTATTTTCATTTTATTATTTTATTTATAAATACAAAAAGAGGAGGACTAAATTAATAGTCACTCCACTTATCACAGTCTTCAGGATGCGTGGGGGTAGAAGGACTCGAACCTCCGAACCCGAAGGAGCTGATTTACAGTCAGCCGCAATTGCCACTATGCGATACCCCCATATCGCTCTCCCTTTTGGGTTCGAACCAACTGAGCTAAGGGAGAAAAAAGGTCGGGTCCAACACCTCAGGAAGGGCTCAGTAAAACCCCTTTCACAGAAGGGGAAGGACCAAACAATCCTGTAGGTGAAGGACTTACGACCTATGAGCAGGAGACGAGACTCGAACCCGCGACCATCAGCTTGGAAGGCTGATGCTCTACCAACTGAGCTACTCCTGCCTTTTTAGTGTTTTCAGTCTCTCACTAAGAAAATACCCTATATATATTTTATAGTCACGCAACAGGTTCGGGACTCGGTAGTGTTAGTACCATTTTTAGCCAAAGTGGAGGGTGTCGAACCCACATCTCTCCGAACATACTTCCAAACTAGAATATGGAAAAGTCATCAAAAGATAAGACTTAGTCGGCGCATCATGCCCTCTATATGCTTCCACCCAGGTCTGAGTTTTCTAGTACTCAGGTCGTTTCCGGTCACCACTCCCTTCACGACTACACGGCTTTTATGTCGGGAGGTCGCCAATCATCAGGACGAAGAGACGACCCCCCATTTTATTATAGTTTTAGTAGGGACGAGAGGAATCGAACCTCCGACCTTCAAGATATAAGCTTGATGCTCTAACCAATTGAGCTACGCCCCCGTATTGGTTCCCTTTTTTTTTGTCGCAGAGGGGTCATCAGCGAAATTTTTACTTATTAACTATACCATCACTTCAAAGAACTTTCTTTAGTACTCGGAGCGGGAATCGAACCCGCACTCCCGTTGGGGAATCAGATTTTAAGTCTGACGTGTCTACCTATTCCACCATCCAAGCATCTTGTAAAGAACACTACAAAGATAAGTAACATTTTTAAAAGTACCAAATCTTTTGTAGATTTTTTGTACACCCGACAGGACTCGAACCTGTGACCGTCTGCTTAGAAGGCAGATGCTCTATCCAACTGAGCTACGGGTGCATATGTTAAAGAACTTAAACAAAGATAAGAAACCTTTATTAATAGTCCAAATCTTTTTTTGTTTGTTTTTGCCACTTATTATTACTTCAACGAACTACTACAAATATATAGTTATTTTCTCGAAAAAACAAATCTTTTCTTAATTAAAGCCACACCAAACATTAAAGAAATAAACAACATAAATATGACTGGTTCGATAGGTACTGACTCATGAATCCCATCACACCATTCAGGGTGATTTGGGTTGTTACACCCTCCACCACCTTCTGTACACCATCATGGTGGGTTAGGGTTATCACACGGGTCATTCATTAGTTGGTAATCAGTTAAATACGGATTATCTGTAAACGCAGGGTCTTTTTTCGGGTCATACATAGTTTTTTTATTTTATTCATTCAATTGAGGTCAGAGGTGGATTCGAACCACCGTAATAGGATTTGCTGTCCTATACCTTCCATTCAGACATCTGACCTTATTTAGTACCGAAGGAGGGACTCGAACCCACACACCATATGGTAAATGCTCCTAAGGCATTCGTGTCTACCATTTCACCACTTCGGTATATCGGGATTTTGATAGGTACCCGGTATTGTGTCCTTTCACCTCCCACCCAAGACTTGGTAAGCGTCCGATGAGTCTTGTGCTGCTACCTTACCAACTCACACAAGGAGCGTTTTAATTATGTACTTCCCTTTACTCTTACCCTACTCAGGAAATATTTTTTTTTATACATTATAAGTTTAATTTAATCCGATTTGTTTGTTATTTCTAATATTTCATGTTGTTATAAATTTAGGTAGATGAAGTGACCCCGCTGGGACTCGAACCCAGGACCCTCTCATTAAAAGTGAGATGCTCTAACCAACTGAGCTACGAAGTCATGTATTATATTAAATGGATAACAACCAACCCATTTTATTCTGTTCTTGATATTCACTATATGTACATCGACGCATAGACTTATAGTCTGGTCGTAACTTAACATATTCAGGATTCTCACTTTCATGAGCTTTATTTTCCTTCACAACAATCCGATAAGCTTCTTTTTTATTAGGTGCCCACACATCGTTAAACCCTCCACACACCCAATTGAACAAATAGAGATAGTCACCATTTGCAGACCTATATAGTTTTTCTTTTGACATTTGATTTATTTTTTATGTTTTACTTAATAATACAAATATAAGGTAAAACTTATATTTAACCAAATGTAGTTGAGTAGTTTTCAAAATTAATTGACGTAATATCATCTTCAGTTAAATAAATCTCATACTCTAAATGAGTGGTGTTTACTTCTAAAATATAATCGAATCCCATGTTATTAAATTTTGCGGAGGGAGTGGGATTCGAACCCACGCGTCGAGACCGACGACAGTTTAGCAAACTGCTCCATTAACCACTCTGGCATCCCTCCTGTTGATTAAATATAATTGAAATAAATTACCTTGTCAAATAATAACATTAGAAAGTGATTTTTTTAATATTTACTCTATTAATACCGAAGGGTCGAGTATACATGTTAATATGATTATTAAGTTTTGTTCTCATATATGAACGTATCTTAATCGGTTTGTACTGTGATGGTGAGTATAACTGTCCTCCACTTGACATGATATTTCCAGTGAAATGAATATCCACTTCACCATCGTAATAATTATTGGCTCTGTCATCGGTAAACTTCCTTAATCTAGTTATCTTAATTTTTCCGACTATATCGCCATCAGGTGTGTTGACTTCTCCAACTAAACTATTAAATAATTTACCGTACTTAGATGTTGTTAATTGAGTTACTATCATTATTTAACAAATATAGAGATTTATTTACTTACATCCAAACGACCTTTAACTTTTTTCCAATACTTTACTGTAGATTCTTTTTTATAACCATCGGGACCACCATTCCAATTTCTAGATATAGTTTCATTGTCACTGTCGGGGTGATGATAAGTTCTCCAAATAGTAAATATCTCAATAGATTTACTTCTATCCCACCTATCCTTCATTTCAAACCTTCTATCCTCATCTAATTTTTTAAGTACTCTATTAACTTCCCTAATCATGATAGGTCTAATCTGTAAACACCCTACAGCATCTTCAGAAGAATTATAAGCACTGTCGTTACCCGCACTTTCTACGTCTATGAGCGCTAATACTATATCTGACTCAATAACTTTTACTTTAATTGGTTTAATACTTTCGACCTTATTTATAACCGTAGTGACCTCTGATGATGACAAAGTAGAGTCACTCAAACATAATTTACACGGTAAAAACACTATGAGTAATATTAACATAAAAAACTTAACCATATTTACTTTATATATAGATTATTAATAACATAAAACTCTTAAGCGTAGTAAAATAAAGACTAATAGTAATCTTTATTTTACTGTAACACTATACTTCGTAATCCTTAAACTTCCTAACCTTATCCTTGGTTTTTTTACGTTTGATACCTCCAGTTGACTTACTATCGATGATACTATTACAATCATTACACTTGTAAATTTTATCTTCCCAATCCATAGTGAAGTCAAGACATCCACAATGAATACATGGTGTAAAAAACGGGTCGTCCTCTAAAAAATCGTCGTAACTAACTTTACTCATTTTTAATATAAATTAAAACCTTTATGGTAAATATAGGTTTAATTTTTTAAAAAACCTAATTAAGAAATTTCAACTAACTCGATATTGAACGTCAACTCTTCACCGGCTAAAGGGTGATTCATATCTAAAATGATATCAGCGTCTTGAACTTCTACTATTAATGCAGTAATTGGTTGACCATTTTCTGTGGAACCTTGTACCATCTCACCTTCTTTAGGTTCAAACTCCGGTGGAAAGTTCTCTTTAGAAATTGCAGTAATAGCTTCCTCTCTACGAGGACCATAAGCTTGCTCTGGAGCCAAAGTGACTGACTTTTTACCTCCAACTTCCATCTCAGTAACTGCGTCATCAAATCCTTTAATCATTTGACCACTACCAACTTTGAAGTCCAGCGTTGAACCTCTTTTATATGAGTTATCAAACTCATTACCATCTTTTAAAGTGCCGATATAATGGACTTTGACACTGTCCCCGTTTTTAACTTTCATTTTATTTAGTTTTATATATTATTTAACTTCTTCAAACTCAACATCATTGACCTCAACATCATTAACGTCTGTATTTTTTTCTTCCGACTCAGTATTGTTATACATTTTAGTAGTTATTGACGCCCACAGTTCATTAATTGATGTTAAGTTATCATCCATACCCTTAACATCTTTATTTTCATAAGAAAATTTTAATGATGATAAATTCTCGTTTAGTAATGTTTTATCTTCCTCACTTAATTTATCGTCAAACTCCTTAATTTGTTTTTCGGTTTGAAAAATCATACCGTCAACCTCATTTAATTTATCAATTTCTTTTTTCTTCTGATTATCTAAATCTTCATTTTCAGAAGCTTCACGTTTCATTCTTTCAATATCGTCATCGGTAAGACCATTACCTGATTCAATACGAATGTTTTGTACTTTATCTGTTGCTTTATCTTTGGCAGTTACATTTATTATACCATCAGAATCTATATCAAAAGTAACTTCAATCTGAGGTACTCCCCTTGGTGAGGGAGGTAAGTCGGTCAACTGAAACCTACCCAAAGTTCTATTATCATTTGCCATCGGTCTTTCTCCTTGTAATACGTGAATATCAACAGATGGTTGATTATCAGACGCAGTAGAGAATACTTGAGACTTAGAGGTAGGTATGGTCGTATTAGCCTCGATTAGTATAGTCATAACACCTCCCATAGTTTCAATTCCTAATGAAAGAGGTGTAACATCTAATAATAATACATCATTTACATCTCCGGCTAATACGCCTCCTTGAATTGATGCTCCCATGGCGACTACCTCATCAGGATTAACTCCTTTTGAGGGAGTTTTCTTAAAGTATTTCTCAACTGCCTGTTGAATACAAGGTATTCTGGTAGAACCTCCCACTAATATAACCTCATCAATGTCGTTGATACTTAAACCTGAATCTTTAACTGCTTTACGACAGGGTGAAATCGTACGATTAACTAAATCTTCCACCATACGTTCAAATTCTGAACGAGATAATTTAGTTACAAAATGTTTTGGACCTTCAGAACCTGCAGATAGGTAGGGTAGATTAATTTCAGTATTACTAGATGAAGAAAGTTCAATTTTAGCTTTTTCTGCCGAATCTCGTAGTCTTTGAATTGCCATAGAATCGGATGATACGTCAATACCTGTATCCTCTTTAAATTTATTAATCATCCACTCAATTAAAACCTCGTCAAAATTATCACCACCAAGATGAGTATCTCCATTAGTTGAGAGAACCTCAAATACTCCATCTCCCATATCTAATATAGAAACGTCAAACGTTCCACCCCCTAAGTCATATACCGCAACTTTTTTATCGCCTTCTTTATCTAAACCATATGCAAGAGCTGCTGCTGTGGGTTCATTAATAATCCTTAATACTTCTAATCCCGCGATTTCACCTGCTTCTTTTGTTGCGTTTCTTTGTGAATCGTTAAAATATGCTGGTACTGTAATTACCGCTTGTGTTACTTTCTCCCCTAAATATTCTTCAGCGGTCTTTTTAAGGTTTTGTAAGACAATTGCTGAAATTTCCTGAGGTATATAATTTTTATCATTAACGTTAATAAAGATATTATCATTTTTACCTTTAGTGACTTTATATGGCATTTTTTTAGCCTCTTTTGATACTTCCTTATAGTTACTACCTATAAAACGTTTTACCGAATAAATCGTATTTTTTGGATTTGTGATTGATTGTCGTTTAGCGGCATCTCCCACTACTCTTTCACCATCCTTAAATGATACGATAGAAGGGGTAGTTCTTTTACCCTCTGAATTAACAATAACGATTGGTGTTCCAGCTTCAACAACTGAGACACATGAATTAGTAGTCCCCAAATCGATTCCAATGACTTTTCCCATTTTTAATTAATATAATTTATTTTAATTTTATTGATGTACCATTAAGTGTAATAACTTTTATGTGAATTTTCAAGGGGGTTGGTAAATTTATTTGTTTACAACTCTAAATTCTATCCAATTAATACCTTTTACGTCTTCGTTGGGGAAGTAAAAACTCTCTTCTTTATTTTCCCATTTTATTGTCTTCGTAAATCCATCAGGTACAGTTGCTCCTGTAGGTAATGCTATTGAGTTTTCCGAAAAGTGACATTCTACTGTCACATAAACTTCATTGTATATTTTAGCTAAATTCCTTTCAAATTTTTCTAACTCTTTCCATGGACCACGATTTAATCCTTCATGTTGTAAAACACAATTAATATATGTGAAAGTCTCTTTTAACATATCTCTATCACAATTAAAAGCGGCTGCAGGTGCTAAGTGACCTTTATCCCACTCATTATTTTTGTAATCTTCATTATCCGAAGTATGTACTCCTTCGTATAACCTAAAATCTAAACCCGACCTAGAAGCGTCACCGTTAGGACATAATACTGTATAAGTTAAACACAACGGTTGCTCCAACTTAGAAGAGTACCTAACCGAAAATATATCAGTGTCAATACCAACATTAGGTTGTGACAATAATATATTTACAAAAACAAAAGATAATAATGTTAAATTTATATTTCTCATATTTATATAATATAATATAAGTATGGAAATAAAGAAATTACATCTACCAGATGATGAATACTTTCCCGAAGAGACTAATAAGAAATCTATAATATTACATCACACAGCGGGAAGTCATAGACCTGATTGGGTAGTGTCTTCGTGGGATAGAGATAAAACTAAGGGAGGGAAATCTTTGAGGGTTGCAACACATTATGTTATTGGTGGAAAATCTTTATCCTCTCAAGATTTTACTTGGGATGGTGTAATGGTGGAGGCGTTAGATTTAAAATACTGGGCACACCATTTAGGGACCAAAAATACCAATAACTCCGACTTAAATAAACAATCAATCGGAATTGAAATATGTAATTACGGTCCATTAACAAAAACACAAAAGGGTGAGTACTTCACATACGTCCAATCAAAAGTACCTGAAGAAGACGTTATAGATTTAGGAAAGAATTGGAGAGGTTACAGGTATTATCATAATTACACTGATAAACAAATTGAGTCACTAAAATATGTTATAGAGTTATGTTCAGAAAAATATCATATAGATGTCTGTAAGGGTATAAATGAATTATTTGAAGATTATGACACATCAATTCAGAATAAAAGTGTTATTGAACAACAAATATTCTTAAACAGTAAAGGTTATATCGGTATGAACGGTAAACCCCTTAGTGAAGATGGGGTGTTAGGTAGAAATACAAATTACGCCTTTCGGTTATATGCAGACTCGAAAAGAAATAAATGGAATCCCTTTGAATATCAACAATTAGCGAATGAAGGAGGGGGAGGTATATGGTCACATACAAATTTTAGAAAAGATAAGTTTGACATATACCCTCACCCAAAATTAATTGAAATGTTACAAAGTTTATAATATTTATAAGTTATGGAAGTTGAAATACCAAAATATCTTTATAATAAACCAGATGGTTATTACGCCGACAATGTAATTAAAAATCGGGATGAAATCATTAATGGTTTAAAGAGTGATGCGTCGAGTTTTAAAAACAGATTAGATTATTTTTCTCGTTTTAAACCTCTTAATACTGATAAAGTTTATATGTTTTCTACTAACTCACCTATAAAGGGGGAAATAAAATTTGTACCAAAAAAATTCTCAGTAATTGATATTCAAGGTGAGCTATATAAAGCACTAACATGTGACATTATTTTCAAAAATTTAATATTGATGGGAAAAGATGATGTAAAATTATGGAAAGAGTTTTTTAATAATCCTGATACTCAAGAACTTAAAACAGTATTTGAAAAACAATTAAAATCTAGTATGGGTGTATGGGATGAAGAATTTAAAAAAATTGCTGTATTAATTGGTATGGATGACTATGAATTAAGAATCGATAGTATAATATTTGAATATGATGAGTGACGAATTTAAAGATTATTATGACGGTATTATGGAAATGGTTGTCGTAAAGACAAACAATATACCATACGCAGAATCATTAGTAAGTAAAAACTACTTTAGGATTAAAACAGGATTCTATGAAGATGAAAATCCAAATAGGATTGTTGAAGAATTGGTATTTGAGATAAAAGAACACCTTAAGGAAAGGGGAACGGTAATTCTTGAAGGTTTGGTCGTTGAGAGTAAGTTTACTGATGGACCTATAAGGGGTATTGTTAGGAGTTTAGTGAATATAATTAAGTCTAAAGACACTAGGACTCATTACTTACCTGAAGAGTTAAGTGACGGGGAAGAATTCGAATATGAGTTTAAAAATATACCGAGGTTCAGTATTGAATTTAATTATGACTTAGACCCTTCACTTAATCAGGATTATACTATTGTGGGTAGAACTGTAGATGACGGATATACTATAGAAATAATTATAGTTATTAACCCTTCTTCTCTACCTAATTCATTGTACAACATTATTGGTGAGTTAAATGATATTGTAGCCCATGAAATTGAACATATATATCAAGAAGCATGGAAGAGACCTAAAAGTGAAATGGACCCATATGTTGATAGGGAGGATGAAAGACCAAATGATAAGGAATACTACAAACAACCTCATGAGATACCTGCAGAATTAAAAGGATTTAAGAGAGTTAATAAATTAAGGAAAGAACCTATAGAAAAAACAATAAAAGATTGGTTCGAAAGAAACAAAAGTAATCACAATCTAAATAAAGCGGATGTTGAGGAGCTAACACAATTCCTTATTCAAAAATATTACGAAAAGTACGGTAATAAATTAATTTAGAATAGAATTGAACATATTTATAATAAAAAGATGAAAATTAAATTAACCGAGAATCAACTAAATAAAGTTATCAATAGAGTTATTAATGAACAAGGACTCTATGGTAGCCAGTCTGACGTTGTAGATTACGATTTACCTGAATTTTTATCTGATACTATAATTTTACAATCAGTAAATGATTGGTCAGACGTAGAAAAATCTCTGAAAGAGATACATAAAAGACTAATAAGAATTGAAAAAGGATTAACTACTGCTGGTTCCCATAATAAAGCATACTCCACTGGTGGGGATTATAGTTTTGGTAATAAAAAAGAAAAAGAGTTTGAGACAGCGATAGATTCTATAGATAGAGATGAAAAGTTAAAAATGGATATCGAAAAGTTGAGACAGGATTTGGAATTGTGACATTAAGTCATTAAATTAGACCTATGGAATACGAAAAACTATCTTTGGTCGAACTTAAAAATTATTGTAAGAAACGTAACCTTCCATACGGAGGTAATAAAAATAAATTAATCAAAATCCTTAATGATTTTGATAGTCCAGAACCTATCGTAGTTAATACTCATAAAAATATTGACTTACCTAAAGATAAAAAAATTGTTGGGGTTAAATGTGGAGAAAAGGATAAATCACAAAGAATTGGAAAAGAGAGGGAGAAGGGAGGAGTAAAAAATATGTACTGGTCGATGGGTGTATTCTATTATATGGTAAATAAAGATTTTACGTTTGATTGATACCCTTATTTTCTATCATTTCACCAGCCCTAACTAAGACATCCCTTAACGACACCCCACTTATTGCGATAAAACCTGAAGTAAGTAAAGACTCTATAAACATACTATATTGACTAGAATCTACACCATGTTTTGTTACCAAATCAATTACTATAGTAAGTAAGGGTATTAAAAAACTATACGAAATAATGTTTGAGGTCCTTTGGATTGACAATCCTAAAAGTTTTAAAAGATATGAAAACTTATCTTTTAATTTCTCAGTAAAACTAATAACTTTGTTTAGTTCCGAACCTAAACCCATATCATTAATTTTTTGTATCTGTTCTTTTAAGTCTTTATTCTCAAAAAACACAACACCGACAGCCATAACTGTTAATCCAGCTATTTGAGTGTCATTTAAACCTGTAAAGTTACCTTGTAAGTACTCAAATACGGATTGTAGTATTGCCCCGATACCTGCACCATAACTAACTAAAAATCTAAAATCAAACTTAAGTTGTGATGCGGCGTCTTTAATTACTTTATTTGAGAATTGACTCATATTACTTAAAGATTTATTCACTTTATCTGTAAATTGTTCTTTAAGTAGGTTATTAAATTGGGACTCTGTTAAAACTACCTTCATAATTATATTATACAAATAAATATAACAGTAATTATAATTGTCTTCTGTATATTTATCATTAAAGGCATTTTTATGAGTATGGAAATAAATCCAAAATTAAAAGTAAGGGATAGAGTTATTCTAATTGTTATGGGTGACCCCTATTCTCCCGTCACTGTGGGTACTAAAGGGACTGTAGTAGGTATTGGTACCGACCCATGGAGTAAAGAGCCGTTATACTATGTGCAATGGGATAATGGGAGTAATTTAAATTTAATTGGAGATGAGGATGTATGGATTAAAGAGATGTCAGACGTAATTAAAGAACAAGTTAACGCTTCCCCGACAACATTAAGTAAGATTATGTCAACCTTAGGACCTATTCCAAAAACAAAAATGTCATCAAGTGAGGTAATTAAGAAAATACTTTATAGTGAAGATATCCCGTTTTTTAATATAAATGATGATATTGATTTAGAAAACACATTAAAAAGATTAGTCGATAAAATTAGGTTTTACGAATACTTCTTATCCTTTAAAAAAGATAAAGACGGAAGAGGATTTAATTATGAAGGTCTATTAGCCGGTCTCACAGGAGGTAAACCTATTATATCACAAAGGAAAGAAGACATTAAAATAGGTGATGAGTACTACTCAGTCAAATTAACCCAACCAGGGGAAAGGTTTGACTTAGGTTCACTCTCTAGCGGATTTCAAGCGGCAAAAATAGAGTTAATTGAAGATGGATATGAAGTGGATGACTTAAAAAGACCTATTGATTTGATGAGTAGGGGTGATGAGTTTAATGTGTATAAAAGTCTAATGATGAAAACCTCTTTTGTTGTGGGTGAGAATCCATCAGAATCACTTAAGTGGATTTTTTCTATCTTAAACGATGACCACATTTCATATTGTGTGACTGACACCGATAGTTTAATAGATTTAGTTATTGATAATTTCAAAAGTGGAAAGGGTAAATCTAGTATTTCAATACCCCAAGACAAAGTTGGTGGGGTCTGTAAACAAATTAGATTCCCTAAAGTAACTAATCAACAAATAAAAAACTTATTACATAAGAAGGGTTCACCTCGTAAAGATGATAAAATAGCTGACTTATTTGGTAAGTACTCTAAAAATATAAGGTTTGATATACTTCAATATATCAGAAAGAATCCTGATTTATTTCTAAAAAGAGTGGTTGATTTATATGGGGACCGAGTTTCTAAAATTATGAAAGAAAAAGGTTTAATCGACTTACCAGGTGAAATGGATGAATCCGTAATAAATATTTTAGAAGACGATGGTGATAAAATAGTAAAACCTTCGAGTAAAGTGATAAAAAACATCTGTGACTCCAAAAAATTCTGTAGTTCCCAAGGACCGATTACTTTTGGTCAATTAAGAAGTATTGTCGGAGCTGCCAAAAATAAAAGATTGGCGAAAAATATCGGTGAAGGTGGGTTTAAAGCTTTTATTCGTTTAATGCCTTGGTTTATCCCTCAAATTGCAGTTGCTGGAATGTTTAGCTCAGGTGTTAGGGCACTTAATAAAATTTTAGGTCCGACTCTAAAAGAGACTCCGTCTTATAAGTCATGGTGGGCGAAAGCGATTATGAGACTATTTAGTTTTGCTGAGGGTGACATTAACCCAATAGACCCATTTAGTAAAATATTCTTTATAGGTGATGGGTTAATGAATTTAATGAATGATGAAAGTAAATTAAAATTTGCTTATCATATTTCAGAAGTCGCGTCGTTAAAACCTGACGATGAGGCAGTCCCTGAATTTTTTGTTGAGAATGAATTAAGGGAATGGGTGAACCGTAGATTTCTACTTGACCCACCTTTAGGTCCAAAAAATATGGAGTCCTTTGACGATGTTGAAATTCCTAACGATTTAGAAAATAACGATTCTACTGAAGAAATCGACGCAATTAATGAAGGTTTTATTGACGACATGAAACCGTTATTACCGATAATTAATGCGGATAAAGATAATTACGTTTTTACTTTTCTAAAAGATTTAAGAGATAGTGGAATTGTAAATATGATGCAGTCACCCGAATTCACATGGGGTGGAAGAGACTTTTTAGAAAAATATCTTAAGATACAGGAACTACAGGGTAGTTACCAACAGATAGAAGATGAGGATGAAAAAGAAAACTTGCTAGACCTTGCAAGTAAGAGTCAACAAGTTATGATACAAGCAGCTTTTAGTAACTTACAGGCTAAAAGTGAAGAGTTAAGTACGAACAATATTAATAAAGAATTAAGATTTTTAGGGATGAAAGCTTTTAAATATTTTACGTTTAAACTTTAAAACCTGTAAGTCAATCTACAGACTTACAGGCTTTTATTTTACCTATCCTAATATTATGTTCATGTTGGACACCAAAAAGACGAACATAAGAAAACACATCTTTAATTACAGAGTTTCGGATATCTTCATTTAATGAACGATTATTAATATTACAATATTCTGGACGACTTTTAAAACCTTTTTCATTAAACGTAACATGTGATTTACCCGTTATTTTTTTAGGTTTATCACCTATGTTAATAGGTTTAGTTCGTATATTATATAACCCACACACCTTTATATTAATAACCAACTCATTTTCGTATGATTTAATATAAGTTACCTTATATCTTATATCCATAAAACGAGTTTTAGTTGAGAGAACTTTACTTCGAACTACCTGGTTAAAGTTTTTATCATTGCGATACATATTAACAAAATCGTTAAAGTATTCGTAAGGGTCTTTATGGTATTTTAAGTCTCTCATAATTGTAGAGTATAAAGATAATGAAAAAACTTACTTAATCCAAAATATCTTGAATAAAAATTGGGTTCTGTACCCCAAAATATCCACCAACGATATTATAGTAGTAATATTCGATTGCGTCGTCTTCAGTCATATCTCTCATAAGTTTATTAATTATTTGTTTTTTGGAGTATATAAGACGAGGTTCTTCTCCAAAAGATTCTGATACCCCAATCACACACTCATCAAAACCATCTAACATTACAGCTCCCTCAGCTAATTCAAAGTATTTACTATTATTCATTTTATTTTAATAATAACAATTTTTATTTATCAAGTCAAAAATATTCGTAAACAAAAAGATATTTATATAAAAACTAATAGATATGAAAGGATACGCCACGATATCAAACGAAGAGAAAAACTCAATCCTTCAACAACACTCATCATTTTATGATGGGTATACAACAGGTAATGTACCCTCAGGTCCGCAACGATTAAGACAGGACCCAGGTCCTAGCGATACAGGTGGAGTAACCATTAATAATAGGGGTGAAGTGGGTCAGTATAAAAATCATAGGGTTAATGAAACTACGATTTCATCAACAGAAAGAAACTTAAGAACTCAGATGTCGCCCGAGCTCGAACAAGATTTAAATGCGTTCCATAATCTCGACATTAATGAAAAAGATGATAAGTGGATTCAGGATATTGATATGAAAGAAGGTTCATTTACTAAATATTGTGGTGGTAATGTAACATGTGAGTGCGTGGAGAAAGCTCAAAAAGAAGGAGGTAAACCAGCAAAACAAGCTCAATTATATTTGAATATGAATAGTGATAAATGTAGTTCCTTACAAGAATCAACTGCAGATGATATGGACGTGTCAGATGTGGACGCGGCTTATGATTATGACTCAGGAGGGCCAGAACAGTTTGACGATTCATATTCTGATGAATCTATGTCCTTAGATATTGATTCTATTATGAAAATGTTCGGAGGTGATATGTCAGCCGCTGACTATGGAGATATGGAAGATATGATGAATTCAGACTTAGACGGTAAAGAGAAAGATTCGGGAGAGATGAGAGCTTATAATTTTGATTCAGAAGGTGGTGACGTAGGTGTTTACTCCGAAGAGGAAGGATGTGATGAGTGTGGTGAAACTGACGAAAGTTTAGTTTCCGTAATGCCTATGGATAAACCAACAGGTAAAATATATTCACTTAAAGGAAATGACCAAAATTACGAAGTCCAAGAAGGTTATGGTGAAACCTGCGAATCTTGTGGTGGTGAAAAACACGAGGGAGAATGTAGTTCTATGTATGAAGATGTTGATGAGGACCTAAGAGAGTCTCTAATTAAAGATAAAGAGCGAATAACAGAAATGTTTGATAGATTTAAAAAATACCTTTAAATAAAAAACCCCTCAGTCTAAGAGGGGTTTTTTGTTATTAAGCCTCCTTAAAAGACTATTATATAATACAAAATTTTCTGTTTTTTTATAATAAAGCTCCACATATCGTAAAGTTGATTCGTATTGAATCGGACTATCCATTGAGTCTACAACTTTAATTGAATAGTCGTATAGTTCATATTCAGTCATGTCTTCGGTGTAAGAATTTTGGGGCATCCTTGTCTTTTTTAGAGATTAATATATCTTCTTCACTCTCGTAAGGTAAATAAATTTTGATTACGTCTAAAATACTTTCTTTATTATTTATAACGTGTCTTATGATTGGGTCACTATAGTTCACACTACCTTCACTTTCTTTATGATAGTAATTACCACACTTATAAGAAAGTAAAGTATCATCTTCTAAAGATAGGAATCCATGTGCGAAGTAAGGAGGAACAAACAACGACAGGTTATTTTTATCATTTAATTCAAAGAACTCAAACTTACCATAAGTTTTTGAATCCTCTCTTAAATCCACTATAAAATCGATTACAGACCCCTTTAATACTCTTACAAGTTTTGATTGAGCAAAGTTACCTGTTTGGTAGTGAAGTCCTCTAAATACCCCTTTTTTTGAGCTTGATAGGTTATCCTGAACAAAAAGAGTTGAGAATAATGAGTTATCATTTTGTATTGCTTTTAATGATGGGATATCATTAAGTAGTTTTTTATTTGAGTATCCCATTTCGCTCCATGTTTCCATGAAAAAACCTCTTTCATCGGTATGTACAGGTTCTTCGATTAGGTATACGTTATCGAACGATGTTGAATTTAATTTCATTCTTCCATTATTTTCGGCAGTTTATTTTCTTGGTAATAATAATAAAGAAAAGTTAAAATGTCATCCTTTTCACAATATTCATCTAACCAATGTGAATAATTCATTATATAATCTTTTGTATAATGAGATTCAGTATAACCGTCCCATTTATCTTCGAAAGATTCTAATCTTCCAGACTCTGAAATAAACTCTTCAAAATTATTTTCATCTATCTTATCTTCTCGATAATTATTATCTTTATCTAAGAACAACACATTTAATGTGCCATTATGGAAATCATATTCTTCTAATAGTATTTGTCTTTTCACGTTTTCTTAGATATTTGTATAAAAATAAAGTTTATTTAAATTAGTAAGATGGAAGTTATTGAAATAATATCAAATTTTATCAATAAAGACAACAACGTAATTGAAGTTGAGTTCAGATTAAACTCTGACGGTGACGATTTGTTTAGGTCTGACACGATAGAATTCCAGTATTTGAAGGGTTTTGGTTATGGGGAGAATTTATTATCGTTTGATATTTTTAACGATGTTGATGACGATTGGGGTTTAGGATTTGAAGATGAGGATGAAGATGATTTCTATATTGATGAGGAAAATCTAATATCGTTTTTAAACGAATATTATTTAGTATATGAAGATAAGTTACCCGATGCGGATTACAGGTAATAGACAACAAGTTAAACGGTTGTTAGGTTAAGGACCTTCTCGATAAAACGTCAACGAATAATTATATTCGTTACCCTCTACCCCATCGGGGTATTGTTTGGGACACTCCAAAGTGAGATACTCCAAACCATCTTCAATAATAACATAATGACGGTAGGTGTTAAGTTGTGGGGTGTTATATGAAACATTTAAATTTACCCATCGACCCGTCACAAAGTCTTGGGTGATATTCACATGATATTCATTACGCCAATGGTCTCCACCATTCTCCAAGTAATAACCCGCAAATAGACGGTCACCACTAATACTGATTCGACTCTTATTTACTTTCATGGTATCCAAGGGACCGATAGGATTTGGATATATAAAGGTCATTGGGTCATCATATGTTTCATTAGTAATTTCTGAGTTTAAAACATCGGTACCGTTAACAGTGACACTTCTTAGAATATAAGTTCCATCCAAAGTAGGGTAAGTTTGTTCCGCGTATTGGTAACAACTTGAAAGAGATAAGATTAAGGATAAAAGGATTATTGGGTATTTCATATTACAAATATAAATATAATTGTTTAAATAAACAAAAATATCGTAATATTTATTTAGTGATGTCAGTTTTAATTGAAAATATAGAGCGTATAAAGTCTTTGATGCGTATCACTGAGGGTGAATCGTCATTCCCTTCAGAAGATAAGAACCATTTGGAAAGATTTGTGGAGTTGGTTAAAAAGGAATTGTCTATTGATAATGACATAGAGATAAAGTATCAGGACGATAAGGATGGTATTACGACAACTGCGGTTTATAAATATCAGGATGGAGAAGATGAAGAATTTGATAACTCTGAGGTAAGGGTTTATACTAAAGAACGTGCTTTACAAGATATTATGAGGTCTGTAGCACATGAACTCGTACATCACAAACAAAACGAAGACGGGGAGTTAGAAGGGGAAACTCAAAATGTGGGGGGACATATAGAAGACGAAGCCAATGCAGTTGCTGGAGAATTACTTAAGATATACGGTATTGAAAATCCTGAAATATATGGAGGGGATGAAGAAGAGATGTCCGAACAAGAAGATGGAGGAGGAGATACTTCAAGTTCTGGAGGAGACTCAAGCTCAGCCAACAGTAATGTAACAAAATGGGAAACGGGAATAACAAGAGGTCCATCGAATCAATTAACGGTTACTGTATGGGGGTCAGACGTAAACAGAGGTAAGGCAAATATGACCGACCAAAACAGTAAATGGGAATCGGGAATAACTAGAGGAAAGGCTAACAATCTAAATTAATATATTTATAAGATATGAGTAAAAATATCGACATACAGTTAAATGAGATTAATAGACTTATGAGTTACAATAGGTCTAAGACTTTATTGGAGCAAGACGGAAGTCTTAGTCTTAATTTTGATAGAATCTATAGTGACCCTGAAACCGCCCGAAAACATGTAGATTCTATGGATTTCGAGAATTGGACCGTACATGGAGTATTAGAAACCGCAGAGTTAGTTACAGGTCTTATAGGTATTATTCCATTTCCTCCCTTAACAGTGGTCGCCAATCTAGCGTCAATGGGTTTTGGTTTAGCGAACGCAGGTGTTTATGCTTATGAGGGTGAAATGTATGACGCATCAATAGCGTTAGCTTTCGCTATGATACCAGGTGGTGAAACTGTGAGACTGTTAAAACAAATTAAAAAGGCAGACGGACTTGTAGAAGAAGGGGGGAAATTAGTTTTAAACAAGGCGGGTAGAGAAGTAATTGAGCAAGGTGTAAAGAAAAATTGGAAAAAAACATTTAGAGAGTCCCTTAATGAATTTGCGGAATCAAAAGGATTGAAAAAAACATTACAATACGCATCATTTATAAATAGTAAAACACCGACACCTATTAAAATTTATTTGAGTATTATAGGTTTTCCAATTGCGATAGACACACTATATTATTTATTCACATTAGCAATGACAGATGATAATAAGTTAACAGCACAACAACAACGTGAGAAATCACAGTTTAAACCTATTATCGATTTATTTAAAAGTCCAACGGAACAATTAGCACTAGCGTATACTATTATAAAATGGGTTGTTGCTCAGTTAACAGAAGAAGATGTTAAAAATATAGGTGAAGTTGACGAAAGTAAATTTGAGAATATCAACCCATCCCGTACTGATGATGTGTTATCGGAATTAGATAAAATACTAGCAGAAATTAACGAAAAGTCCGACAAATAAAATCACGAATACGGACAAACAAAGACTCAACTAAAAATTTTTTAGGATTTTTGTTAGAATATTTTTTCAATAAATCGTCTATATGTTTTTCTAAATCCGAACCGTCACCACTAGGGACAATACTTGATAACTCTGTATTATTCTTTAACCACTCTGTAATTACACCACCGTTAATTTTTCTGTCAAAATAGGCCGATAAAAGGGTAATTTCAGGTGAAACCAAAAAATGTTCAGGAATTGACTTAGAGTTTTTGGTATAATAGAGAGTCATCTCATCAAAAACCTCACTGTCGATAATGACGTATTGTTTCCCGTCTCTAATATCGATAACCTCTGACTGTTCTTTAAATTTACTCATAATATAAAGATAATGGTAATTTTCCTAAAATACAAATATTTATATATAAAATATTTAGATATGAATAATAATATTAAAAATTTACTAACTGAGGTCAGCAGGATTAAGGTGTTAATGAATCACCAAAAAGGTAATGAAAGTATTAATGAGCAGGCTGGTTTAGGTAAAGTAATTACACGCCTTAAATCATTGGCAACAAATAGTGTAGATGATATTGCTAAATTAGGTAATGATAAGTTAGATGAATTATTAATCTTTATGTCTAAAACGGATAGTACTGACGATTATTTTGAATCATTATATATGATTAACTCAATTGATGAAGCAGTCGCTAAAACTTTAAGAAGAGATACGTTTATACAACTACCTGTAGCAACACAAAAAAGGTTAAAAGTTATAAAAAATGCCATTGAAGAGAGGATAGGTAATATTCCTGAGAATGAACTTGATACCATAATAGATAATTTAGTAAGACAAGATTTTCCTAATGAATCGGAAGAAGTTATAACTTATCTAAAACAAAGTATCGATGACCTCAGTGAAACTATATCAACTAAACGAAGTGCGGGTTCAGTAAGTAAAAGTATTGATAAATTAATAGAGGGTCTAGACGATATGGTTCCACCTAATTTACCTGATGATGAGGTATCTAAAGCATGGTATAAAAAACTAAATCTTAAACGTGACGAATACAAATTATTTCTTAAGGACGCCAAAAAGAATGGTAGCCCTGCGAGATATTGGGATAGAAAAACTTTTGATGAAAAAATGGCCGAAGTCAGTAGTATGGGTAGAACCGCAGATAAAGATGCGGTGAGATGGATAGAAATGGCGGCTAAAAACAACCCAAATTGGTGGAAAAGAAAACCCGCTTGGGCTAAAGGCTTGTTTATTGCGGGCGCTCTTGGTATAGGTGTTGAAGTTATTCAAGTCATATATTGGTTATTCTATAAGAGAATAACAGGATATAACATATTTAATGTTACAGAAAAACTTGATGATTTAGCGAGTCAAGTAAGTGGGGGATTAAATTCATTAAATAGTAGTAATGAATCAGAAATTAAATTGGCAATTGCCAATATTAATGAAGATTATAATAAATCAGGTGCGTTCGATGATTCTAAATTTACCTTAGATTACTCAGAGGACGGTCAGTCAGTCAGTGTAGTTTCTTTAACCCCACCATACGATACTTTAGTTACGTATAATAGAAATAAAATTAACGAATCTTTAAATAAAATATAATTATGTCAGGTACGATTACAAAAACAACAAAGAGTACTTTTGACAGTATAAAGGCAAAAACTGAGGGGTATAATATACCTTTGAGTATTGTACAAACACAAATGGATAGTACAGAATGTTTTGAATGTCTAATTACAGATAATGGTAACGGAAGAACCTTTTGTAAATCAATAGGTACTTGCACACCACCAACAACACCACCACCAACACCACCACCAACAGGAGGAACATCAGGGAGTTCAGGTTCATCAGGGGGTGGAGGCTCAACACCACCTAAACCGACAACAAGGGAGTCTAAATATAATAAACTTAATTTAAGTTTACGTGCGGACGGCAAAGAATTACAGGAAGAGTTTGAGGAATTATATCAAGAACTAAGAGTCTCTAACGTATTAGTGGCTAAATTATTAAGAATACAAAATGAACCAAACCCTGATAAAGTCTCCGAAAGAATTGTTCTGTTTGGTAGGGACCATGTAGGTAGAAATGAGAGGTTCGCAGTGGAAAAAAATGAAAAAGGTGAATGGGGATGGATAAATCATGACAGAAGTGATGATTGGTACCCTTTCGACGCATACAATAAATTAGACGAGTCGATAGGATTGGCTAAAGTTTTAAATGAAAATGATATGGAAGAAAAAGACAATACCTCATTATCGCAAATGATAGATGATAAATTTAGAGAATTTAACTTTTACAGTGCAAATGATAAGGGTAAACAAAAGGTAGTGTTTACTGATGGCGATAGGGAAGGGATAACTAAGGAATTTGATGATTTAATTAAAAAGTACCCTGAAGATATCGCATTTATTCGTGCGGTAGTTATTGCTAAAGGTGAAGATAAAAAATCAGGAGAACCCATAGTTAGGTTAGGTTCATATTATAACAATGCAAACATTGAACTTCCGTTTAATTCAGAAATGAATGGTTTAGGAAAGTTGTTAGATGGTGGGATAACCTACTTTAGTATTTTAAACAACGAGGGACCTGATTATAGAGACTTTAAGATAGTTGGTGGTGATAAGATACCTGAGGTGGAGTTTCAAGATAAAGATAAGAAGGATATATCTTTAAATAACTATAAAAATCTTCATAACCAAGAAATGTCGAAGGAAGAGCCCTTCGAAAGGGTTATGAAGAACAAAGAGAAGAAGGGTTTAGAGCAATTATTAAATAACGAAGAGATAACCAATGAGTTATCTAAAAGACAAAAAGAAGTTTTAGAAAATTTAAAAAAAAAAGGATTTAAATTTAAGAAACCAGAAAATGGAGATATTTATGAAAGAGTTAGGGTGAGTAGTAAAGAGTTCACAGAATCCATAAATGCTTGGAAACCTAAAGGAAAATGAATTTAGAAAAGATAGTTAAAAAAAATCTAAACGAGTTAGGAGTTAAGAAATTAACATCCATAACTGAGTCAAAAATCACTAGAGGGAGATTAGGGATTATATCTGAATCAGTCAACTTCAATTCTAAAATTCAAACCACAAAGTTTTTTAATAAGTTATTTACCGAAACTAACAATTTGGTTAGTATGGGTATTAATAAAACCATAATAAATGAAGATTTAATTATGGTACTTAAAGGTCTTATGGGTAATGAGAAAGCTAACGTAACTAGTGAACTTAAAAAGAGTCTACTATACTACTTAGAGAGTAAACTCAATATGGACGGGTTTGAAAAAGAGGTATTAACACAAACTATTTTAGAAATCGATGAGGATGAATTCCCTAAGATTTTTACCGATAAGAGATTCTTGTCAAGAAACATAGCAGATGTATTCACAAGAGAATTCGGAGAAAAATATTTAGAAGGTCTTACTGACACCACAAAAGAGATTGTGATGAAACAAATCGATACTGATACATTTAAAAGAGAAATAGAGGATAAGTTTACAACGGCGTTGGAGTCCTTGTTGGATTCCATTGAGTCAAATATGGACTCGAAATTGAGAGGCATTAGAGATAAGGTCTTCTCATAAACTTTTAAAAAAAGGGGGTAAATTAAATCTACGAAAAGGACTGACGATGTCGGTCCTTTTTTATTGCATAAAAAAAGGTAACCCGAAGATTACCTTTTTTAGAAATAATTAATATTTTATCTAAATATTGTTATATGTCCTGATTTTTGAAAAGTATGTGAAGGATTGTACCCAACACCTTTTATTGTATAAACATAAATCCCATCCGAAACATAATGATTGCCGTTAGAATTTGAACCTTCCCACACTTCACCAGGAATGTCAGACTTCCAAACTAACTTACCCCACCTGTCGAAAATTAAAATTTCCCACTGTAACCAACACTCTGAGTCTGTAACTATAGACCATCCATCATTTAACCCATCATTATTTGGTGTAAATGTATTTGGTGCGAAGTATCCCCCGTCACATGAATCGTAAACACAAGAACCATCATCTTCGGTTGCTTGAGGGTTATAATTAAGTGCTGTGGTATCTACACATCCACCTAGATAAATAACACATGAACCATCATCCACAGTTGCTATAGGGTTGTAATTTGATGCGAATGAATCTGTACACCCAAATATATCGTAAGTACAACTACCGTCATCTATATTAGCTAAAGGGTTATAATTGTTAGCTTCTAAGTTTGTACATCCAAGAACGTCATAAGTACAACTCCCATCATCTACATTAGATAAAGGATTATAATTATTAGCTTCTAAATCTGTACATCCAAGAATGTCGTAAGTACATTCGACCTGTTCAGGTGTTGGTGGTATAGTATTAGGAAACGCTTCTAACCAGTGTTCAGGTAGTGAATCGAAAATATAATCACTCTCTGTATAGTTATTTGCTGTTGGGTCAGTACAACCCCAGCAATACAATATTATATTAAATGATTGACTATACTCTTCTGTCTCACCTAATTCGTTTATCCAAGTAATAGTTGCAGTAACGTGGTTTAAATCGCCTGTAAAGATGTCAGGTTGGTCATCTACCATATAACTATCGTTAGGGTCTATAGAGACGTTATAATCGTCTGTACTCTGATATATTATGTCTCCGTCCCACGTCTCCACAATAACTTCTAGTGTAAAGTTATCGATAACACCTTCACCTGTATTGTTTACTATGAATGTTTGATTATATGAAGGATTAACGCATGTGCCTTGTGTGGTCCATATGATATCACCTCCTAAAGTCAAATTTAGGTCATATAAACAACTTCCGTCATCTTCTGTTGCTTCGGGGTTATAGTTCTCAGCTTCGGGGTCTGTACACCCTCCTATTTGAATGGGACATAAATTGATTAGTTCTATTACTTGGTAGGGTAGTACATCATCTATATTTTGACCCGTATTATTTAAGTTATAAAGGACTAGTGTAAGTTCGCAGAAGTCTCCATTATTAATACCTTCTAAAATGGGTGCTAAAATTATACTTAAAATACCATTGCCTAAATCTACCGTAATAGGGGTATCAGAAGCATAGATATTTTGTCCCCCTAAATTTACATTTATAGTTCCAGCATCTGATATAAAAGTTAAAGTAAATCCAAAAATATAAGGGTCATCATAGGGGTATTGATTAAACCATGCTGGTGTTCCTATATTAGGACAATAAGTTGAATATGGGATTATAGTTAACTCTTCGGTTTCTAAATTATAATCAACTAACTCTACATGACATTGGTCATTACAGAAGTTATCCCCATCGGGGTTGTCACATCCATCACTTAATAGTTCAGTCCAAAGAGTACCATCCTCATTAAAAATCCATTGGTAACAATTTGTACTGTATATGGGGTCTAAACCAATTTTAAATGATGTATATTCACTACCAGTCCACCCCGCATAAGGAGACCAATTACCTGGAACATTCTCAGGTAGGGGGATATCAAAAGAAGGGGTGGAGATATACCTACTCTCTCCCGGAAGAATGGGTATAGGATTAAGATTAAACTCCCAAATAGGTCCAGATATAAAACTTGAAAGTGCCCAATCCATATATAATGGACCGCCCGTATATGAAACCACATCGTCATTTTGAATTTCAAATACGAAGGATATTCCTGGATTATGGTCTATCACAATTACAGAGTTTGGGACAATATGTACCTCACACTGCGCATTTAAATATCCTGTAAAAAATACTAGGACAGGTAAAAGCAGGGTTGCGAAAACCCCGCATGAATTTTTAAAAAACATTTGCTTATAGGTTTACTAGTTTATTGAAGAACTACCACCTATAAATATCTTAATATACTAGCAATCAACTAAATGACCTACTGAAATCTTTCCATATTTTTTCAGCATCTTCATATAATATAGAGGAAAATACCGAAGGTTCATATGGACGATTTAATAATGTTGTACCCCATTCCTTAGGGGTTTTATCGCCTTTTGTAACGTTACAACGAGAACAACAAGTAACCAAGTTTTTCCAAGTATTTTTACCTCCACGAGAACGAGGTATTATATGGTCAATAGTAAGGTTTTTATGAGAACCGCAATATTGACAAGTAGACTTATCTCTCTTAAAGATTCGTTTTCTATTAACCTTTAGTGATGTTCTTCTATAACGGATATAATTTAATAACCTTATAATTACAGGTCGCACAAAATTACCTACCGTAGTTACAATATCTTTATCTCCTTTCTTAACAATCTCCGCTTTACCTTTATTCACTAATATAAACCCTCTACGTAACGTAGTTATATTCAAAGGAGAGAAATCGGAGTTTAGAACAAGTACATTACTCATTTTATCTTTTTTTTATAATATAAACTATAAGAATTTATTAGTCAAAAAAAACCCCGATTTTTAGTCGGGGTTTTTTTAAAATACTTTTACACTTGTTTTGTTTCGGCCTCTTCTACGAGCTGGAATCTTTCTTTATTTCGGAAGAACCCAAATAATGCGACTACTAAACCAATAATAACTTCAAACGCTAGTACTACAGAGTCTAAATTAGCTGTCAATAAGTCTACCAAAGGTAACCATTTGTTTAGTCCGGTTAATACTAATAAAGTACCAATTGCGGTTAATGCGTGTCTAATTAAGCTTTTAATTTGTGCTGAATCCATTTTAATAAAATTTTATAGTTTATTGTAATAAATATCTATAAAACTATGAAAAACTAAAAAGGGGGGGTTACCCCCCCCCTTCTTACATCTTCACCATCACACCACCCATACCATTCCACTTAACAATTGCCTTCTTCGGAACCCAAAACTCAAACTCACCAATCTCATCAATTTTCTTAGACATCTCAGAGTTATAATCTTTCAACATGGTAGTACTAACGGGGTGAGGGACACCAACATACTTAGAACAAACTGGCCCGATACCTGTGACTTTTGAAATTTCATCTGTAAGGGTCTTACCACAACAACGACAGATTCCACCATTTTCTTTTGTCAAGTTTCCTTTAATCCGAAGAGCCTTGTCAGTCATACCTGTAACTGACGTTACGTCAATCAACATTGGGTGAAACTCCAACTCATACTCCTTTTTAATACCCAAAGCAATCGTTCGACCAATTTTAATAGTGTCCCCCACCAATTTGATATTGAGTTCCTTCTGTGACTGCTCATGACGCTTACTTCCTTCGATAGTACTAACAGCACCTGCCATTTGTCTTTCAGTAAGAGAACCATACCCCTTCAACGACTTTTGGAGTGAGTTCAAGAATTTATTGTTTCCTTTATAAGTCTTTACTGTTTCGATTACTTGCTCATTTGTCATGGTGGTACTGTTTATGTGGTGATTGTGATACAAATATAAGTCAAAAATCCCCTACTGCCAAAACAATAGGGGATTTATTTAAAGTAAGTCTGCCATTGATAAACTTTGTACAAATGATTCGAGTTGTATAACTCTTTTTTTTAATTCGTTATACTCTTTACGTGAGACATTAGGATTTGGATACTGTCTAAACGTTCGTATAATCTTTTAGTGCCGCCCATTGGATTATGTGTGTAATTCAGGAAACCACTCAGTAGCCGTATCTCTGTCAATACTATTAGATGTCATAATATATCTGACAGCTGCTAACATACCCGAATTAAATCCGTGGTGCCAATCACCGGATTCACTAACGATTTCCTCAACCTCTTTTGGGTAGTTTGATTCCGTTTTAATCATAAACTCCTCAACCCTCTTGTGTTCCAAAATGTGTTCAGGTTTAACTCTAGCGTACTTTACTAAACTTTCGTACTTATCGTGCATTTCTAACACTTCTTGCGTTATCCTCTCTTTTGCTGGATTAGTACCTTTTACTTCTACTTTCATTTTTTTAAAATTTTAAATTGTTTATGATATTATAATAATTATACAAATGAACCACATCACCATCCCCATTGAGGTATTGGTTTAGTTCGTAATCGGACTCAGTCCATGTCGTTTCTTTTTCTTCCATTTTATCAGTTAAATTTAATTGTAATCCCATTCATACCTACCTGTAGTGATTTTCTACCCTTCCGCTCATTTTTTAAAATATACTAATTTTCTCACCATGATATATCTGCCCCTCCGCACATACCGTGTGACTTACACCTTTTTAGCATATATTTACTTTTATCCATATCACCTATTGATTTTATCCTATATAAAAATTGACTTTTCCCCACACTCTCAACTTGAAGATTCATATATTTATTTAACCAATGATTATAGTCAGATATGAATATATCAAAATATACATTCTTTAGTTTTACCATTTCATCCCATTCTGTTGAGATATTATTATCACTTATATAGTCATATAAATTATATTGGTTACCTGTGTCATGTTTAAATACTTTACATAAAAAATCAAGACTTCTATAAGTAATTATATAGTCTCTAATTTCTTTATTATAACCTGTTATGATGGTGAAAGGGGTATATTTAAAAATACTAAGATTAAAATATTTTAGAGTAATTTCACAATTAATTGTATTTTTATTTAAATAATCATTTTTTTTAATAATAAAACGTTTTTTCTTTTTCATTAGTTCATAACGAACTAAGAAGTGTTTTTCTTTTTCTACCACATTATAAGACAAAAAAGTCAGAATATCAGGATTAATCATACCCCTAATATACAACAAAATTTACAGTTCCACAAACGTTTCCCGTCAGTTCCACATATTTATTTATAAAGTAAACATTATGAAAAAAAGAAATGAAGGAAGAAAAACCGGTAAAGTAGTATGTGAACAATGTAATTGTGAATTTGATAAGACCTTATCAGAAATAAAGAGAAGTAAAAAAAAAGGAAGAAAACACTTTTGCTCTAGAACCTGTGTTGGAAAACATAGTACTAACTGGTACAACCCTAATGCGGTTTATTATAATATTTCAAAACATTCAGACAATTGTCGTGATGAATATACAAGATTTAGATATCATTTTAGAAATATAAAGAATAGAGATAAAGATATTGATATTACTATGGATGATATGATAGAGGTTTGGGAATTACAGAACGGTGTTTGTCCTTTTACTGGAGTAGAGCTAACTTTAAACGCATATAACAAAATAGTTGACAGTGTACTTTTCGCGGCTTCATTAGATAGGATTGACTCATCTAAAGGGTACGTAAAAGGAAATATAAGATGGGTCTCAAGAGGTATTAATTTAATGAAATCAAATAAAAGTGATGAAGAAGTGTGGGAGATGTGTAAAATGATTTATGAAAACTATAAAAAAGTAAACCACCCTGAAAAGCAGGATGGTTTACTATAAGTGGAGGTGCTGGGGTTCGCGTAATCATTATGTTTCCATAATGCTTGGACTATATCATCATCTCTAATTGAGATGTCGGACGCTAATGTGGTATTACATCACAAGCGTGTGAAACCCACTAGTCTCTGCACCTTCATCTTCCTACGAT
>Ga0210003_1000230_pt1 | contig 49697 bp, 54 predicted proteins | sample LantaG_FD_182804 | JGI IMG/M metagenome (GOLD analysis project Ga0210003, IMG submission 182804) | Deep subsurface microbial communities from Baltic Sea to uncover new lineages of life (NeLLi) - Landsort_02402 metaG (SPAdes) (version 2) | ecosystem: Environmental > Aquatic > Marine > Oceanic >... | reverse complement strand
CGGCGGCGGCGGCGGAGGAGGAGCAGCTGCTGCTGCCGTCGCTCAACGCGGCGGATCTGGCCGCTGCTGCGGCGAGGAGGAGGAGCGTCGATGTCGCGGCGGCGACGACGGCGGCGACGAGCGACGCGGAGAGCAGCAGCAGCAGCAGTGTCCTCGACCTCTCCGCCGCGGCCGCGGCGACTGCGGCGGCGAGGGCGGCGGCGAGGGAGGCGGCACAGGTGGCGGCGGCGGCGGCGGCGGCTCCTGCTGCCCCCGCGAAGCCGCAGGCCTCCGAACTGCGGTTCGCCGACGTGGACATCGTGACGGGCGCGCCCGTGCGCGACGTCAGGTATGAGCCGCTGCTGCAGTTCTCGAGGTGGTTTTCGAACAAGGGCGGCGGAGGAGGCGGGAGCGGCGGAGGAAGTAGGGGCGCAAGCGTGGCGGCGGCGACGAGCGGCGAGAAAAAGGCCGAAAACAAAATCAGAGACCCATCTGAGCGTACAACAACAGCAGCAACAGCAAGAGCGGTTTCCCTCGTCCGCGTATCGTCGGAAGAGAAACAGACAAACGAACGGAGCGAAGCAACCCCTATTTAGTTTTCCTTTTTTTTGTAAAAGATGTAGAAACAAAAAACACTCGCAAAACATAAGACAAACTTTTCCTCTTTTTTAGAAGCACGACTCGCGAACGAAAACGCGTGCATCACGGAACTCGCCGGGGGAGAAAGCTTTCAACCAAACAACACCCACAGAAACACAGAGAGAGAGAGAGACAGCGAGAAAGAAGAGCGAGAGAGAGACAGGAATGGAGTAGGAGATCGTCTAAAGAGACTTTTGGATCACAGAGAGGGAAAGATGATTTTTTTCTCCGACACCCCAGAGCCCCGTTGTTTTTTAAGTTTTATTTTCGAATTCCCCTTTTTTCATAGATGAAGAGTTTCCTTGTTTTTCTTGCATTTTGAAACGTGTGACGCTTAAGCCTTGGGCTTGACGGCCTTGGCCGGGGCCGGGGCCGCGGCCTTGGTCTTCTCGGCGAGGGTGCGGGCCTTGGCGGGCGCGGCGGCCTTGGCGGCCGAGGGAGCAGCGGCCTTCTTCTCGGCGAGGGTGCGGGCCTTGGCAGGCGCGGCGGCGGCCTTCTTGGCGGCGGCCGGCGCCGGCGCGGCGGCCTTCGGCTTCTCGGCGAGGGTGCGGGCCTTGGCAGGCGCGGCGGCGGCCTTCTTGGCGGCGGCCGGCGCCGGCGCGGCGGCCTTCGGCTTCTCGGCGAGGGTGCGGGCCTTGGCAGGCGCGGCGGCGGCCTTCTTGGCGGCGGCCGGCGCCGGCGCGGCGGCCTTCGACTTCTCGGCGAGGGTGCGGGCCTTGGCAGGCGCGGCGGCGGCCTTCTTGGCGGCGGCCGGTGCCGGCGCGGGAGCCGGCGTGCGGCGAGCGGCAGCGAGCGCGAAGGCAAGCGCCAAGATGAGGAAGAAGAAAGCGCGAGAGAACATTTTTGAGGTTTTGTTGAGGGCTGTGGGAGTTGAGGAATCCCGAAGAAGAGGGAAAGAAAAGGGAAAGGAAAGGTGAGAAGGGCGGTTGCGGGAGTTCCGGGAAAGAAGGAGGAAAGAAAGAGTGGAAGGGGGGCAAAAGGAAAGGCGCGAGAGGCCAGTCTCCTCGGTCTCGAGGAGAGCTGTCCGGGTCCCCCTCTCTCCTGGATCGGGGAGACGCTTAGCTGTTTTTTCACCCGCGACGAGAAAAAAAAAACTCATCGATCTCAGCCTCCGCGACTTGCAACCGCTGTTCCCGACGTCACAGCCGAGGGGAAACCGGGCGCCCTCTACCCACTCGCGGCACGCCACGGTCACCAGCCGAGCAAAGGATTTCGGCACTTTCACGGCCGCGTCCCACAGCAGCCTCGCAAGGCAGGAAAAAAAAGAGGGCCCTCTCTCGGCTTCTCCCCCGCAAAAGCGGCTTCTGCCTCGGCGCTTCTCCCAACCAATGCCGGCTCTCTCCTCGACGGCTTTCCACTTTTCGCAATGTCAAACGCTCGAAGATGTCACGACGTCGCCTCCGAGTGGAAGGCTGTGGGGCAAAAGAAGACGCGACAGAGCGGTTTCCAAAGGGCAGGGCGGAGGGACAGCCAGCTGACAAGTGTTAGCGCCAATTTCGCGCCGGAAGCAAAAACATCCAACACTCAGATGACTGGGGTCGCCCAGGAGGCACTCGCGTGTTTGATCTCCAGCCGGCCAATCTCGGGCGACCCGCGAGATGTAAGGAAAGCTCCCCGCGGCAAAATCGGAGTACACTAGAGCGCATGCAGTGCCAGTGCCCGGGCTTGCGGGAGTGGCGTTTTGCTGGCGAGCGAAAAGAGAAACCGTCAACGTCAAACAGTCTTCAAATCGGCGGCGCCTCTCCCCGCGGCACGCCCCTCTGTCGCCACTGCGGCGATCCACCCCGCGTGGAACGACAGAGAGGTTTTGATTTGGTCACGTTCCGATCGAGTGGGGGACGAGCGACAACGGGGAACAACGGGAAAAACAAGAGGGGAGAGTTGACTTACGTTGAAAGGAGCTGAAGGCGAAGAGAAGGCGGCAAAGAGTTGTGGAAGCCGGAAGATACCCCCTCAGGCTGCGAGCCGAGAGGAAAACATTCTCCTCTCCCAAAACTCCTCTGCTCCGTTCCAAGGATTTTTTAGCTACGCGTTTTCTTCCCTTTGGCCTGGGCAATTTTCTCGGGGGGATCCAAAGAAGGGGAGGGAAAAAAAAACTCACCCCCCTCTCTCATTTTTGTTTTTCATTTTCGTTTTCAAAAAAAACAGAGAAAACGAACAAGGAAAAAACAGCAGAGAGCCTTCCTTGCTTCTCGTTTGCAGGCGAATCGGCTACCTGAGCGCTCGTGCTCGTCCCGCAAGCCATGATAAGCAGCGTCAAGGTAAAAAAAGATTGCTGCTTGCTGCGAAGAAAAAGGCTCCTCGGATTGCACTCCTTGACAGGGAACGATCCTTCTCATCTTCTTTCCTTCAATATCTCTCTCAACTCAACTCAAAACACCTCAGGGCCTGCTCAACTCCCGCTCGAGGCCGTCGTCTTCACCGCAGCAGCGGCGCAGAGACGAAGAAATGGAGGAAGAGCAGAGCCAGAAGCGGCTGCTCCTTTCGAAAATGGCGACGACGAAAGGCGAAACCGAACCAGCGCCATCGTCGTCGTCGTCGACGCCTCCTCGTCTTCTTCTTCTGCAACCCCAACCTCCGTCTTCGTCTTCTTCCCCGCCGCCGCTGCTCCTCCGCTGCCTGCTCGCCGCGGCGGTCGCGCTCGCGCTCCTGGCCGCAGCCCTGACGCCGGAGCCCAGATACATACTCGTCATCGACGCCGGGAGCTCCGGGACCAGGATGTGAGTTTTGAGGCTTTCTGAAGATGTTTTCCTCGGTTTTTTGTTTTTTGAAAATCAAGGTCACCCACCTCTTTCCCTTGCCGCTCACCGCTCCCGCCCTCCGCCGCCGCCACCACCACCACCGACAAAACCCCTCCCTACCCGCAGCCACGCCTACGCCTGGCGCCCGGCCTCTCCCCCGCGCCGCCCGCTCCCGACCCTCGCGGAGCTCTCCCCCTCCGCCGCCGAGGCCAGCGCGAGGCGGCGGCGGCGGCGGAGGAGCGCCGCCGGCGGCGGCGGCGGCCGGCGAGCGGCCCCCGGAGGGAGGAGCAGCGGCAGCAGCGGGCGGCGGCGGGACGGGGAGCCCCTCGCCCGCGGCGCCCTCGACCGCGTCGAGACCTCCCCGGGGCTCGAGCAGTGGTACCGGGGCCGCGAAGCGGAGGAGGAGGAGAACAGGGGCGGCGGCGGGGAGAAGGGGGAGCGCGAGAGGGAGTCGAGGGTGGCGGCGGCGCTCGCGCCGCTGCTGTCGTGGGCCGACGACGCCCTGCCCGACCCGTCCTCCTCCTCCTCCTCTCTTTCTCGCTCCCCTTCCTCCTCCGCTTCGATCCCGGTGCTCTTCATCGGCACGGCGGGCCTGCGCCGGCTCCCCCAGAGGGAGCGCGAGGGCGTCCTGGCCGCCGTCGAAAAGGCCGTGGCGGGGTGGAAGAGGGGCGGCGGCGCGGGCGCGGGCGGGGAGGGAGACGAGGCCCCCGAGGGCGGCAGCCGCCGCGGCCGCCGCCGGCGCTTCTTCGCGGCCTCCCCTCCCCGGATCGTCGAGGGCGCGGACGAGGCCGCCTTCGCCTGGGTCGCCCGGGCCTACGCCAGCGGCGAGCTCGCGAAGAGGGCCGCGGGTAGGAGTGGCGGGGGCGGAGACGGCCCCCGCCGTCGGGCGCCCGCCTCCTCCTCTCCGGGGGGGGGGGCAGCGGACGACGGCGACGGCGACGAGACGGAGGCCGTTCTCGACCTCGGGGGCAGCTCCCTCGAGGTGGCGTTTGCCGTGGAAGAGGATGAGGGACGCGGGTTCCCGGCAGGAGGAGAGGGCGAGGAAAAGAGCAGCGCGGGCGCAGACACGGGGGCAGCTGCGGCCCTCGAGTCGGAGACCCGCCTCGTCTCGCTCGGCGGCCCCGCCTCCTCCTCTTCCTCCAGTTCCCTGCGGCCGCTCGCCGTGAGGCTCCACGTCTCCTCGCACGCCGGCCTGGGGCTCGACGACGCCTTCCTGGCCTCCGCGGAGCGGCTCGCGGAGCTCCAAGAGCTGCAAGAGCAGAAGACGAAGGCGGGGTTCGGCCCGCCGTTGTTGTCTTCGTCGTCGTCGTCCTCCTCCTCTTCTTCTTTGCCGTCGTTGTCGTCGCCGGCGGTGCTCAAGCTGCCGCTGGCGCTGGCCGTGGCCGCCTTTAGGGGAGGAGGAGGGGGGAAGCGAGGCGCCGAGGGCGGGGCGGCGGAGAAAAAGGCCCTCGCCGTCCACCGCCGCGGCCCCTCGATCTTCGCCTCCTTCGCCGCCGCCGCGAGCGGGGGGGCGGCGGCCGCCTCGGCGGGAAGTGCTGCTGCGGCGGCGGCGGCAGCACCCGCGAGGAGCGACGCCGGAGGAGAGGGGGGCAGCGAGCCTCCCGCCGTCGTCGTCCGTCACCCCTGCCTCGGCCCCGGCCGCACGACGACGCTCCGGACGAGGCCGCCGCCGTCTGCCTCTTCCGCTTCTGCGTCTTCTTCTTCTCCTCCTTCTCCTTCGTCGATTAGGGTCGTCGGGGACCCGCACTGGGGAAGGTGCGCCGCCCTGGCGAGATCGCTCGTGCCTCCACAGCGGCAGCTGCAGCAGCCCGGAAGCAAGGGAGGAAGCAAGGGCCTCGAGGAAGAAGCGGCGGCGGCGAAGGTGCTGCTTCCGCCGCAAAACAAGAGGCAAAACTACCTCCCTTCGCTCCCAGCCAACGCCCGCGTCGCCGCCCTTTCCGGCTTCGCCGTCGTGCACTCCCACTTCGACCTGAGACCGAGAGACGGTCCGGGGAAGCTCCTGCAGGCCGCGCGGCGCAGCTGCTCGGCGCGGTGGTCGCTCGAGGAGGAGCGGAGCGTCGAGAGGGAGGAGCGGGAGGAGAGGGAGGAGCGGGAGGAGAGGGAGAGGAGGGCGAGGTCCTCCGCCTCTGCCGGCTCTGCGTCTTCTGCTGCGTCCTCTGCTGCGTCCTCTGCTGCGTCCGAGAAGAGGAACACGGCAGCAGCGTCGGCGTCGGCAGCGGCTTCCTCTTCTCCTTCTTCTTCCACCTTGTCGTCTTCTCCCTCTTCTTCCTCCGCCGCCGCGGCGATCGACGAAGACATTTTCTGCTTCCGCGCGGCCTACTCAGCCACACTTTTGCGCGACGGCTTCTGGCTCGCCCCTCCCAGGCTCACCGTCCAGGCCGCGAGCGGCGGCGGCGGGAAGAGAGGGAAGAAGAAGAAGAAGAAAAGGTCGTCGAGCGAGAAAAACCTCGGCGGACGTGACGGCGACGACGGCGAAGAACAACAGCAAGAAAACAAGAGTCCTTTTTTCTTCTTTTCTTCCTCTCGCTTCCCGGTCTTCATCCGCAGAAAAGCGCACGCGAAGCACGCCGGGTGGCCCCTGGGCGCAGCCCTGCTGGAAGGAGAGAAGATGCTCGAGGCCGCCGCCGAGAGAAGAGAAAAGGGAGGAGATGGAAGAGACGGCAGCAGCGGCACCGGCGGCGACAAAAACGAAAACGACGGCAAAACAACTCTACGCGACTTGGCCGCGTTCGGCTCCGCGGCCGCCGCCCTAAGCGCCCTGGCGGTTGTCGCGAGGGAGCAGTTGCAGAAGAGGCAGCTGCGGCGGCGGAAAAAGAGCAGGAGCTGCAGGGAGAGAGACTAGAAGTTTTCTTTTTTTCTCTGCTTTTCAAAAAGAGCAGGAGCTGCGGACTGCTTGCTCCGCTTTTCCTTTCCCTTTTTTTTGCAACGTTGAAACTCATCTTTTTGTATCTTTATTTTATCGTCATCACCCGCTCTTTGCTCCTCCCCGCCGGGGAGGAGCAAAAGGGGCGGGGGGGGGGGGGGGGGGGGGGGGGGGCTGGGATCGAAAGCTGCGCGGGAAAGGGAAAAAAAACCGAAAAGTCAAACATCTCGTCATCATCCTCTCTTCAATGAGATTTCATTCCAGAGCCCCGCCATTCACCCACGGGTCCCTTCCCGAGCGCGCCTTGTCGCAGCAGCGCGCCGAGGTGCGCGCAAAGTGCTTCATGGCCTCGTCCAGGTCCATGGACTTGCGGGTCGGCTGGAAAAAGTGTTTTTTTGAGTTTTTTTTAAGAGTTGAATTGGAGAGTTTGGGACATTTTTGAGACGAGTTTGAGAGAGAGGCTCTCCTCTCTCTCAGAGAGAGAGAGAGAGAGATTTGTCCAAACAAGGTATAAGTCGAATGCTTGGGCTTTCGAGACGTCGCCCGCGCACGAGGGGAGAGAAAGACGGACGGGGCCCCGCCCGAGGGAAAGAAGAGAGGGAGAAAGAGAGAGAGAAGGAAAGGAGGCTTGAAGAGCGCGTTGTCTTCTTTCGACGACGAGGACGACGAGTCGATCAATCTTCGCCTTCCCTCTCTCTCGCTGCAACCGGTCTGCAAACGCCACGGTTTCCTTCCATATTGTTTTTCACGTCAATAGGCTTTTCTTGAGATAAAAATCGCCGAGGGAAAGTGCACGGAAGCGCGAGCGAAGAAGAAAAGAAGGAAGAAGACTCAATCTCGGTTGGAAGAGGAAGAAAAAACGTAGGCTCTTACCGTGCGGTCGTCCGGGTTTGTCTCCGCCTGCCCGCCTGCGGGCTTGGCGTCGATCGGCGCGAGCTTGGGCTCGGGTTCGTCTCCCGGAGGGGAGGTCGGGTTCGAGGGCGGCGAGGTCATTTTTTTCGTCGGTGTCGAGAGAAGTGGGTTGAGAAGGTCGATGAGGGACAGTACCGGAAAAAAAAAAGTTGTCATCGCCGAGTCCATCTTGTGTTTTACTTTCCTCTTCTCCACGTTTTCTCTCTCTCGTGGAAGCGGAGACTGGCCCCGACGCGCCTCTCTCCTTTTCGGCAGCCGCTAACCGCTCAAGCTCACGCACTGCGCTGTCATCGGTGTCGCGCTAGAGCCGCCGCCATAGAAATAGAAGAGCTCGAGAAGGGACTTCGTCCTCCTCTCGGCATCTCCCCGGCCGCCGCCAACGAGAGCCAGCAAATCTTCTCAGTCTTCATCAGCTCCCTCGCCCGTTCGCCTGCTTCTTGCAGCATGCCGCAACCGCCTAAATCCTCGCCGTATCGGGGCGTCACGCTCTTTCGTCCCAGCGGCAAATACCGAGCGCAGGTAAGGGGATGACGGAGGAGAACAACGCCGGAGAAGGAAAGAGAACAGCTCTTTCGCAGAGGAGGGGCAACAAGGCTACATTTTAGTCTTTTGCTTTTGCTCGCTCTTTCTTTTCATTCAGAGCCGCGATGCCCCTCGCATTCTCGTTCCGATGAAGGGATGAATCCATTCTTGATCCATTGCGCCGAAGCGAGGCAGGTTTTGGTCGACGAGAACGCCGACATCGCGTGCTGGCAAAGTCGGAGACTTTCGAGCCGTAGCGCCGTTTTTTTCGTTTTTCGTTTCTCTCCGCTAGCCAAAAACGTCGACGAGCTCCTCGAGTCCCCCCTCCTTCTTTCGCCCTCTTTCGCTCTCTCTTTGCGCGTACATCTCCTCCCAGGGGCCTCTGGAGACATTGTGTTATCGATCGGAGGAGAGATTTTGAGCGCGCGGACAGGAAAGGGCTCGGATGGGAGCAACGCGTGGGAGAATCCGTCTTTCTAGTTCTCTAGATGATTGGACGAAAGCCCAGAGAGCCGCCCTCGGAAGCCTCCTCGACTCGACCTCCTCTGCCTCTGCCTCTCCCTCTTCCTCATCTCACCCAGCCCCCTCTTCTTCTCTCTCCCCACTGCGCCCACCGCCAGATCTCCTCCCACGGCAAGACCACCTCCCTGGGCGATCACGCCACCGAGGTCGCCGCTGCCCGCGCCTTCGACCGCGCGATGATCAACAAGGCGGGACGCTCGGCCAAGACAAACTTCCCGATGGGCGACTATGCGGCCGAGCTCGACGAGCTCGTCGCGATGCCGACGGCCGAGCTCGTCGGGCTGCTGCGCGCGAGGGCGCGCAAGCAGGGCGCGCAGACGTCGCGCCACCGCGGCGTCTCCCTGCTGCGCCAGACGGGACGCTGGCACGCCCAGATCAACGTCGACGGGCGCCAGGTGCACCTGGGGTTCTTCTCCTCGGAGGAGGCGGCGGCGCGCGCCTACGACCGCGCGGCGATCAACAAGGGCGCGCACGACGAGTCGGGCACCGGGAAGCTGATCACCAACCACGCGATCGACGACTACGGGGCCGAGCTGGAGCAGCTCGCCGCCCTGCCGACCAAGGCCCTGGTGGCCGCGCTGGCCGACGACAGGACGCGGCGCGGCGCGATGGCGCTGCTCGCCGACGGCTTCCACGACCGCGCCGCCGTCGAGGCCGTCTTCGGCGCCGAGGCCGCCGCCGGCCTGGGGGCCTTCGCGTCCCCGGCGCACGCCTCCTCGGCCTCCGCCTCCGCCGTGAGCGCTGCCGTGACCGCCGCCAGGGGAGCCGCAACCGCCAGCGCCGCTGCTGCCGGCGCCGCTGCTGCGGGCGGGACCTCGTCCCTGGCCGCCGCGGCGGCGCACGCGCTCGCGACGGCGGCGCCGCCGCTCTCCGCCGCGGCGGCGGCGGCCGCGGCCGCGAGCGCCGCCGCGGCGCCGCCGCAGCGCAGGCAGCTGCCGCTGTCGGAAGAGCAGCAGCCCGCGCCGAGGTCTCCTGCGCAGCTCGCGCTGGCGCAGCGGCAGGCCCCCTCGCCGTCGTCGCCGGCGTCCGCGGCGACGGCCGGCGGCGCGGCGGGGAGCCCGCAGCGGCCGGCCCCGGCGGCCGGGAGGATTGCGCCTCCCTCGCCCGGGTCCCCCGTCGACCTCGCCGCGCTGCGCCGCAGGGCCGAGAGGGCGGCCCCGAAGCCGACCGAGGACAACCTGATCTACGGTCCCCTCGGAGGAGGAGGAGGCGGAGGCGGCAGCGGCGGCGGAGGCGCGGGCGGGGGAGGAGCCGGAGGGAAAGGGGGAGGAGGGAGCTCGGGCAACGGCGTCGCCGCCGCGCTCGCGAGGCAGCACCAGCAGCAGCAGCAGCAGCAGCTTCCGTCTTCGCAGCCGCAAAAGAGGGGCCGCTCGGCTTCTCCGCCTGCGGCGCCGCGCGTCCCGACGCCCGGGTCGTCGCCTCCTTCGAAGATGCTCGCTGGTGCTGGTGCTGGCGGCTCGCTGCCCGGGAGGAGACTCGTCTTCTCGGGGTCGCCTCCGCCGGAAGCGACGGCGGCGGCGAAGAACGGCGCTCTTTCGCTGTCGTCGCCCAAGCTGCCCGCGAGGGGCGTGGCAGGAGCAGCAGCTGCTGCTGCTGGCCCCAGCAACGGCAACGGAGGCGGAGGCAGCAGCTCGCTCGTCAGGGCGATCGCGGCGATGGCGGCCGCCGCGGCAGCGGAGGGACCGGCGACGGCGACGGCGGCGGCGACGACCACCACCGCTCCGCGCCCGCCGAGCGCGGCGACGGCGGCGGCGGCGGCGACCCTGGCCCTGACGCCGAGGCGCCTGGCCGCCGCGTTCGCGGCCGTGGACGCCACCAAGGTCCCGTCCCCGAAGCAGCCGAGCGCCGCCCCTCGCGCTTCCGCTGCTGCTGCTGCTGCTGAGAGGCCTCAGGCTCCTTCCCGGCCGCCGCCGCCGCCGCAGGCGCCGCCGCTGCCGGAGCTCGACCTCGGCCCCGAGGCGCGCGTCGCCAAGTCCGCCCGCGTAACCACCGCGCGCCAGGCGGCCAACGCCGCGAGGCGCGCTGCTGCTGCCGGGGATTCGGGAGGACCAGCCGTCGGGTTTGCTTCTCCTGTTGCCACCGCCGCAGCAGCTTCTCCTCTGGCCTTCTTCTCGCCGCTCCCTTCTTCGATGCCTCTGGCGTCGATGCCTCCGGCGACGCCCGGGGGCATGCCCGCGCTCGGCGGCGCCGCCGGCGCTTCTTCCGACTTTGTTGCCACTTCTGCCCTTGCTGCTGCTGCGGCTCCGGTCTCGCGCCTGCCCCCCGCCGCCGCGCCGATGTCTCCGATGCTGCAGGGAGGCCGCGCGCTACTCTCCCCGGCGTCGCACCCGGCGACGCCCGCGCGCGGAGGGAGCAAGAGCAACAGCGGCGGCAGCGCCGGCGGCAACGGCGGCGGCGGCGACGGCGACGCTGCCGTCGTCGGGACGAAGCACAAGCTCACCGCTGCGATTCCGGCCTCGGGCGTTTCTTCTTCTGCTGCGGCTGCCGCGGAGGAGTCAGCGCGCCGCAAGAGGCGCAAGGGCGCGGCGCCTGCTCGCGCGGCGGTGTGAAAGGCGATGCTGGTGCTTCTGTTCAGTGTTTCTTCTCTTTCCTGTCCCCTGCATTGATTCTTTCCCTTTCTGTTTTTTCTCACTTGCTCCGCACCGCCCCCCCCCCCTTTTCTTGGATCGCATTTTTTTTCGCGTTTCGCTTCTTTGAAGTCATTGGCACTGATGTGTTCCTGCTGCTGCGTTTTTCACTTTCCGCGAAGAGAGGAAGAGAAGAAAACGAAAAGGCTTTTTTTGTAAAAGGAAAAAAAGGGAAGAAAATGTTTTTCACTCACTTTCGGTTTTTTTCCTGCCCTCGTCTCTCTCTTTTTTCTCGATCGCTTTCATCTATTCATGCGTGAGTTTGCCTCTCCGTCGCACAGCGCCGGCTGCGGCGGCAGCGATGACTCGTACGACAGCGAGGACGAGTGAGTGACATAGACGTGCTTGAGAGCGGCAGAGAGGAGCAGAAAGTAGCGGAAGAAGAAGAGGAGGAAACCCCGGGGGGGGAAACGCAGCAGTTACGAACGATCTCGTCGTCTTTTTCTTCTCCTCTTTCTCCTCCTTCCAAACCCGGACAGGCGCGTCGCCTCCCGCCTCGACGGGCTCGAAGACGCAAAGCGCGCAAGGGAACAAGCGCATGAGATGCGGAAAAGACAAGCCGTGGCCGCGGCCGCGGCCGCGGCGGAACAACACCCAAGCAGCAGCAGCAGCAGCAGCAGCGGCGACGACGAGCGCGGGAACGAAGCCGGCGGGAGGAAGCAGCGGAAGCGCAGGAAGGCGAGGGCGCGGCCCGACGGCGGCTGCGGCGACTCCTTCTCGAGCTCTCTGGGGCCTCTGGGCCCCTGGATCGAGGTCGAGAGAGCGTGGCAGGAGATCGAAGCGAGGACCGCGGCCGCGGCGGCGACCGCCGCAGCAGCGGGCGCCCCTCTCGACCCGCGCGGCGTCCCCTGGCCGCCGCGCGCCGCCGGCGGCGGCGGGGGCCCTCCTCCCTCGGACGGCAGCGACAGCCTGCTCCTCCTCGCCCACGTCGCCGCGGCCGCAAGGTGCTCCCTGGCGTCGGCGTGGAGGAGGACCGCGAGACGGTACCACCCCGACAAGCTCGGGGCGCGGCTGGGGAGCGGCGGGGGGAGCGGCAGCGGCGGAGGCGGCAGCGGCGGAAGCGGCGGAGACTGCGACGGAAGCTCTGCTGCTGCCGCTCGCGCTGCCGTCGCCGACGCCCTCGCTCGCGGCGCCGTCGTCGTGGCCGCCGCGGCGGCGGAGTGGGAGCTGGCCTCCAGAAAGGCGTGAGAGGAAGAAGGCAGAGGGCAAAGGGAGGGAGGGAAAGGGAAGGAGAGAGTGGAGAAGGGAGAGAGTGGAGAGAGGAGAGAAAAAGGAAGGAAAAAGGAGGATTTTTTTTCACAGACTCCCTCTTTTTTATCTTTTGCTTCCCGCCGTCTCTTTCGCCTCTGCTCCTCTTCTCTCTTCCGCTTTCAAAGTAAGTCACGCGCCCTTTCTCTCTTCCTTTTTCTCACTTTCCTTCGCGCTAGCAGCGCTCTGTAATAATTCCAGCGCGTCCAGCGAGGCGCGGGGCTTTGGAAGCCAGCGGGGAAAGAGTTTGAAGGAAGGGGGAATGCCCATCGCAAACGACGCTGGCCTCTTGTACGCCGTCCGATTGAAAACCCCCCTTCCCTCGCGCCCTGCTACGAAGCGCCCCCTCTTACCCATCGCCCCCTCTTGCCACGCTCGACACTCACAAAATGCCCTTTTTAAACTCAATGACGCACAGAACAGAAGAAAAAACATGCTGACGCTCAACATGATGATCAGAGGAAGCCACATCGCGGCGATTCTCTCGCTCGCCGCCGCCGCCGCTCCCCCCCGCTCGGTGCCGAGACGCACCAAGAGCAGCGCCGCCGCAGCTGCCTCTTCCTCCGCTGCTCTTCTACAGTCGGTGAGTTCGAGATGATTAGTAATAATGATCTACGGGGAGGAAAAGAATGAGAGAAGGCGTAGAAGGGCGGATGCGCGAGAGGCGCAAGATCGGAGCTTGCGATTGCTCGAGGGGGGGGCAAGTCGGGCGAAAGAGGAAGCCAGCGGCGATGCACCGTCAACCGAAAAATCCATACTCAAAAGAATCCAAAACTTCCTACTCATCCTCTTTTCTCCGCCTCAAAATGACCCAAAAACTCAGCGCACCCTCTCCCGCGCCCTGAGCAAGCTCCCGCGCTCTGTCTCAGGCGCTGCTGCTGCCGCCGCCGCGTCCCTGGCGGCTGCTTCTGAGAAGGAGGAGGAGGAAGAGAGGGCCGCCTCTCCTCCTGCTGCCGTCTTCGTCGTCGCCGCCTTGGACAGAGCCTCTGCCGCCGAGGGCCGCAACCCGCTTCTGTTTTCTTCGTCGTCGCGCAGGGTCACCGACCCCGGCTGGCCGCTGGAGACCGGAGGAGCCGCCCTCAAGACGCGCGAGACCGCCGAGGAGGACGCGAAGCTGGCTGCGTTCCGCTCCCTCTTTGAGAACAGCGAGCGCGCGGCCGCAAAGGCCGCCGAGGTTGAGGCCGGCGCGGCGCTGGCCCTCGCTTCCGGGGCTGTCCGCGCCCTGTTTGTGCGCGCCGAGAGGGCGTCCGTCGCCGCGGAGGCGGCTCGGCTTCGGGCGTCGCTGCCTCTAGAGGCCGCCGCGAGGGCCTTCTTCAAGATTTCGTTCGTGTTCCGTGCGGAGCGCGCCGCGAAGCGCCACCTTGTTTGCTCCGCGCGCCGCCACGCCGCGGCCGAGCGCGAGGTGAACGCCGAGCTCGCCCTTTCTTCCGTCAGGGGCCTCTTCGCCAAGAGGGTGACTTTCGCCGCGGAGCCGGCTCCGCTTCGATCTCCGTGGGCTCTAGCGGCCGCCAAGAGGGAGTTCGCCGAGAGGGCGTCCGCGGTCCGTGCGGAGCGCGCCGCCGAGGAGGAGCGCCGCCTCGTTTCCGTGGCTCGTCGTTTTTTCTCGCACTGCTCGAAGCTGCTCGCGAAAAATCCGAACGCCACAATGCTCTTCGAGTGGTAGCGGTTTCTTCTCCTTTTCCTTACTTGTGTGTTTTTGTTTTTTGCGCGCAGTGTGTTGAGAGAGAACGCGGGGAGGGAGGTAGTATATTTTCGTTTTGCGTTTGGCGTGGAGAAGAGAGAGAGAGATGAAAGAGAAAGAGAGAGAGAAAGACAGCGACGAGTGCTTTAATAAAGTACAGTTTCTTTTAGGTTTTTCATTTTTTCAAAAGTTGGTCTCTCTCTTCTCTCTAGCTCTCTTCCTCCTCCTCCGCGGCGGAGGCCCCGAACCCGGCCTCTCCCAGTGCCTCGATCACGCCGCTCAGGAGTACAGAGTCAGAGTCGCCGTCTGATGATGCCTCTCGCGTGCAGCTCTCGCCGACGCAAGAGCTCGAGGGAATTTCCAGCGTCGCTTCTGCCTTTAGCCAGTCGACCGTAACCTCGCCCCCAAAGGGACTCGCGGCGCCCGCGGCCGCGGCCCTCGCCCGCTCGCCGCACGCGGCGCACTTGATGCCCGTCAGGCGGAGCTTCTTCTTTTTCTTCTTGACGACGACGACAGCGGCGGCGGCATCGGAGGAGAACGAAGAGGAGGAGGAAGAAGAAGAAGAAGAAGAAGAAAAAGCTTTCAACTCAAACGCAAACTCTTTGGCCCGCGCGACGGCGCCCGAAACTCCTCCGAACCTCGAAACCGCGGCTGTGACCTCCGGGGACGCAGCCAGGAGCCCTGCGAGCGCAAAAGGGAGCAGAGCGCGCCAGAGGTTGCTCGCGTTCCCTTGCTGCTGGCTCCCCCTCCTCCTCCTCCTCTCGGAAAAAACAAGCGCCGCAGTGGTGACCGCAGCTGCAGGGGCGCGGAACTTATCGAGGGCGGCGAAGCCAGCGCATCCAAACGCCAGAGCGTTTAGGGCAAGTTGAACGACGCAGCACGAGCTGGAGAGGAGCCCTCCGACGATGGCGATGAGGAGCGAGGGAGGAGGAGAAGAAGGACAGGGTCGAGGTCGTGACGGCGAAGTTTTCCGCCGATTCGGCGCGATTGCATCGCTCGCTGCTGATCGAGCTCGGCGCCTGGTGGCGGCTGACATCCAGGCCGCGCGTGCGTGCAGATAAGAGTCGTTGAAGTCGGAATGCGCGGAAAGTGAAAGGAGAGAAAGAGGAAGCGGAAGAGGAAGAGGAAGAGGGAAAAAGAAATCGAATCGGGGAAAAAATGCAACGTTACAAGTCGTTTTCAATTTTCCCTCCCTTCCCTCCTTCCTTCCTTCTTTCTATCTTCACCCCCCGACCAGCTTCACCCCCGCGTACCTCGCCGCCCCGAACGCCGCCAGCGCCAGCGGCGCCGCCGAAAGCACGTACAGCCGCACCACCAGCGCCGCGAGCTCCCGGGGCAGGGTCGAGGAAGAGGCGGGAGGGGGTGATGAAGTCGAGCTCGAGCTTTTCCCTCCGTCTCCAGCAGCTCCTCCTCCTGCTCCTCCCCCTCCTGTTCCTCCTCCCCCTCCACCACCGCGCAGCTGGGCGATCACGACCAGGTTCTGGCTCGTCGGGGTGCACGCCTCGAGGAGGAGCACCATCACGAGGAGCGGGTCGAGGGGCCCGAAAGCGGAAGCAGCGGAAGCGGAAGAAGCAGACGACGACGACAGCAGCAGCGGCAGCGCCGTCGCTCTCGCCCAAGAAAAGGCCTCGACGAGCGCGAGCCCGGCCAGCGGCAGCAGCACGAGGCGCACGGCCGCGACGGCGGCGACGGCGCGCGCCGCGGGGGAGCTCGCGGCCTCGAGCAGGGCGGCGGCGATGCCCTTCTTGGCGCCGCCGCCGGCGCTGCTACTGTTCTCCTTTCCTTGCTGCTGCTGGCGTGGTTGCCGCTGTCGTCGCTGCGGCCGTCCTGTTCCTCCGTCGCTGTCGCTGCCGCTCGAGGAGGCCCTCGCGCCCAGAGCCAGCCCCTCCTCCCTCCCCGCGTCGCCTCCCCCTCTCCTCCCCGGGAACGGACTGATGTTGTTCCTCGAGCTGCGCCTCAACAGCTCCCGCTGCTGCTGCTGCCGCTGCTCCTCCTCCTGCCGCCGCCGCCGCTCCCCCAGGAACCGCCGCTCCTTTTCCTCGTCGTCGGCCCCCCCGGGAGGGACGGCCAGGGCGGCGCCGAGGACCAGAGCCTGCACCGCGAGCGCCGACGACGCGAGCAGCCTGGCCCCGCCGACCGCGGCCCTCGCGGCGCCGAGCGCCAGGGAGAGCTCCAGCGGCAGGCGGGGCGGAGCCGCCATCGTCGAAGCGGCGGCCCCGGCGGCGGGCGGCAGGAACAGCAGCTCGCCCAGCGGGGACAGCCCGAGCGCGACGGCCGCGAGCGTCGCCGCGAGCGGCGGCGACGCCGCCCTCGCCGCGACGGCCGAGGCCCAGGCCCTGGCGCGGAGCCACAGGGCGATAGCGACCACGCGGAGCCTGCGCCGGCGCTCGCTGGCGGAAGAGGGGGCCAGAGCGTAGACGGCGGCGGCGCCGGAGGCGGAGCTCGAGGCGGGCACGCCGAGGGCCAGGGCCGCCCTGCCGGCGGTCGCGGCCGGCGCGGCAGCGGCGGCGGCGGCCGAGGCCGAGGGTCCGCCGCCGCTCCCGCCGCCTCCGCGGGCCGCTGCGGCCTCTTCGATCATATCCACTGTTGTTGTTTCGAGGGGAAAAAGTCGGGAGAGAAAGGAGGCAGAAAACGAATCGGTGAGATTTTCCGCCCGACCTCTCTCCCTCTCCTTCCCTCTCCCTCTCTCTCTCCATCTCCCTCTCTCTCGGCAAAAATCGAAAACAAAAAAGGCCCAGTGTCCTCCCTCTCTCTCATACCTCCAAGCGTCCACAGCATCGGGGACCACCCGAGAGCGTAGAGAGAAACGTAGGCAGCCGCCGTCTCGTAAGGAGAGCCGGCGACCCCCCCGCCTCCCGCCGAGGGCAGCAGGGCCCCGAGGACGACGAGCGGCAGCGAGACGCAGTTCCCAAAGGCGCTCGCCGCGGCCACGAGCTGCCTGGTGCCCGCCGGCGCCCCAGCGGGTGGAGGGGGCAAGAGGGCTGCCGCCGCCGCCGGCGCCCCCGCCGCCGCCGCGAGCGCGGCCGCCGCAGCCGGGGCGGACTCGGCCGGCGTCTTGGCGGCATGCCAGGGCGCCCTCCGGAAGAGGAACGCCGGGAGGATCTTGGCGAGGGCCCTGGAGGAGAAGACGTTGCCCTCGACGACGCGGCCGGCCAGCCTCCTGCGTTTGGTTTTACGAAGGAGGAGGCGGAGCGAGAGAGGGGAGGGTGAGGAAGAGAGCAGGGAGAGGCGAGGGAGGGAGAGGGCGTTTTTTCGAAGCTCTTTCCCGCCGGAGACCCCCCCTCCAGAGACCCCTCTCGAAAAAAGAAAAAAAAACGGGGGAAAACTCCCTCACCCCAGAAACAGCCCCACGCCGACGTGCGCCGCCGCAGCCAGCGGCAGGATCAGCACCGTCCCCGCCCCTCCGGCAGCCCCGCCGTCTAGCCTCGCCCTCGCGAGCGTGGTGCCCACGGACACAAACTGCAGGCACGGCAGCAGCAGCGCGAACGAGACCCTGGCCAGGACGTCGCCCGTCGCCGCGGGCAGCACCCCGGCGGCCAGCAGCCGCCCCACGGCGACGACGACGGCCGCGACGGAGGCGACCGCGCCCAGGGCGGCGCGCAGGGCCGGGTCGGAGAGGAAGGCGGAGAGCGCGGAGGCCGCGGCGGCGAGGGCCGCCGCGGCGTCGCCGAAGGGGAGCGAGCGGGGGAGGGGAGCAGCAGCAGAGACCGAAGCTGCTGCATTGGCGAGCACGCCGCCCCTGGCTACAGAGTCAAAGAGCGCGGAGAGCGAGGGGAGGGCCGCCGAGATCGCCGGGGCGCGGCGGCGTGGCTCGAATCGCGCGGAGGAGCCGGGACCGTGAATCCTCCGGAGAGGACGGACGAGCATGGACGAGGACGGTCGTAGAGCCATCGACGACGGCGACGGCGACAAAGCCGACCTCATCGTGTCTAGCGCCTTCTCTCTCTCGTCGCTCGCTCGCTCGCTCGAGAGCACCTAGACGCAGAGAGAGCGGCCTTCTCCGTCTTCGCTCCGCCAGCCTCCTCTCTGATTGGAGAACGAGAGACAAAGGCGACTCGGAGAGAAGAAGTGACGAAAGGAAAAGAGTCGAAGAATAGAAAGAGGGAGCGAAGACCTGCTCTGGACGAGTCTTCGTCTCACAATCGAGGACTCTTGGAGAGCGTGAGAGAGAGCGCGCGAGAGAGAGAAGGAGAAAAAAAAGTCCTTTGTCCCCTCATTCTCCACTCGTCCATTCCCGCAGAGCGTCCCCTGAAGCGAGAGAGCTCTGGAAGTAGATCCCGCTTTCACAAAAAGAAGAGAAAATGGCGTCCCCGGCCACGACGTCGAGGCCCGGCATGATGCCGACGCCGGCGGAGGTCGCCGATGGAGCGGCGGCGGCGGCGGCGGCGGCGACAAAGGCTCTCTCTTCTCAGCCTGCAGCTGAGAACGACGCCGAAGCCGCTCCCGCCAACGACGAAAACAAGCAGTCCATCGCGTCCATATTCGCGGAGGGCTCCAAGAACATCGACACGTCCCGGTGAGTTTCTTGAGCGGAGAGTGCTCGGCGAGACGAGAAGGGAAAGAGAGGAAGGCGGGGAGAAAGGGAGAGGAGAGGAAAACAATTGAAACCAAAGCGCTCGACGGCGCGATTTGCAAGCGCGTCGCCCCCTTTTTTCTGCACCTGCTCCTGCGCCCATTTCGGCCCTCGACTCGCCGCGATGCGCCTTGCTCTGTCCTTCAGAGTTGGAGAGAACAATGCTCTGCCTTGCGAGGACGCGAGAAAAGAGAGGTTTGAGGGCGCTGAGATAGTGCATTTCGATGCGGCGCGAATTGCTCTTTGCTTTTTCTCGTCCGTCGTCATCGCCGCTCTTTTCGTCGTCGTCGGCCTCTCGACGCGACCGTTGCAATTTTTCCCGCCTCTTCTTGGTTTTTGTCCCTCCGCCGTCCCTGCCTTTCGTGCCCCGTTTTCCCCTTTGATGAGAGGTCGAGAGTACATCTACACTCGAACGACGAAGAGAAATAACTTTCTGTCGGATGAGAAGGTTGAAACAGGCCTCCATTCCACCCGACTCCGATGCTGATTCCCAAAAAAAACTTGACATCGTCCGTAACCGAAAAAAAACTCCTCCGACGCAAAACTCCACAACAGCACCGACAACCTCTTCCAGGCCCTGGAGGAGCGCCCGCTCACCGACGCCGAGCGCGCCATCATCGACGCGCGCGTCGCCATGCAGCGCAAGATGTACGCGCTCTTCGAGAAGCGCGAGACGGCGCGCAAGGCCGAGGCGCTGATCGAGCTCTGCCCGGAGCTGCGGCCGTGCGAGGCCGAGATGGCACTCGAGTTCTGCAAGGGCAGCGAGGCCGCCGCGGCGGAGAGGCTGACCGGGGACTGGACTTTTGTGCGCAGGGTGAGGCAGGCGTGCGGGACGACGGCGCCCGCTCCCGTCCCCGTCGCGGCGGAGGAGGGAGGAGCAGCGGGAGCGGGAGGAGCCGGAACGTCGTTGCGCAACGACTACAACCGCCACCTCCCGGCCGCCAACGCCCCGCGCCCCAAGAAGATCGAGCTCTCGGCGCTGGGCAACGGCGTCTTCATCGGCTCCTTCAGGGGCAGGGCCGCGGCCCTGGGGCCGCACAACCTGGCGTCGAAGAAGAGCGACGGGGGAGCAGGCGACGAGGAGAATAACGAAGGAGGAGGAGAGCCGGCCGCGCGCGCTCCTTCGGCCGAGCCCTCTGGAGCGGCGGCGAGGAAGAGGGCCGCGTCGGCTGGAGCCGGCCCCTCGCGATCGCGCTCTGTCTCTGTCGCTCCTGCGGATGCGGGGCAGGGGCAGCAGCAGGCGGCGATGACGACGAGGAGGCCGAGGAGCGCAAGCGCCGCTGTTCCTGACGCCGCTGCCGCCAGCGCTGCTGCCTCTGCCGCTGCCGTCAAGGCGGGAGGCGTCAAGCACCGCCTGGTCAAGCGCCTCGCGGACGGCTCCGTCGTCGAGGTGAGCCCCGAGGAGGCCAGGGCCGCGCTGGAGAACACCTCGTCGTCGGCGGCGGCGCGCTCCGACCTCGCCTCGCTCGGGGCTCTGGTCGTCGAGGCCCTCTTGGCCGCCCCGCTCCCTTCCTCGGCTTCCGCATCGGCCTCCTCTGCTGCTGCTCCTTCAGCGGCCTCGTTCCTCCTCGCGATGCCGTCGGAGGCGCTGCGCTCGGCGGCGCTCGCCGCGGCCGGGGCCAGGGACGCGGAGAGGTGCGCCGCGCTGGTCGCCGCTGCGGGCGCGCAGCGGCAGCTACGGGAGCAGAAGCAGGAGGCGAAGCTCAAGAGGCAGCAGAGGGCCGCGAGGATCGCCGCGGAGGAGGCGGCGGGAGCTGCTGCTACTGCTCCCGTGGCGGCGCCTCCGTCCTCGGCAGAAGAGCCCATGGCTGCCGACGAGGGCGCTGCCGCCGCCGCTCCTTCCGAGGAAGCTGCTGCTCCTGTTGCTGCTGCCGACCCCGCTGCCGCTGCTCCCAAGAGAAAGGCCTCCGCGCCCTCGACGAGGAAGAAAGCCGGGAGCAAATGGGCCGCGGCCGAGGAGCACGAGGAAGACGGGATCGAGGAGGGAGGCGGGGGAGAGGGAGGGGGAGCTGCCGTCGAAGCGACGACGGTGGCGGCGACAGCGGAAGAAAAAGGAGAAGCCGCGGACGATGCTCCGGCGCCCGAGGCCCTCGCCCCCGAGGAGGCTGAAGCTGCTCCGGTCGAAGCCGCTCCTCCTTCTACTGCTGAAGCTGCCGCTGCTGAAGAAGCTGCCGCGCCGGCAAACCCTTCCGTCCCTTCCGCCCCCTCGACGATCCCCGCCAACGCCATCTCTCGCAACGGCCACACCAACCGCGGCCGCGTGCGCCAGAAGTCCTCCAAGCAGGCCCAGCTGATGTCGGTGGGAGAGCCCGTGTTCGAGGAGAACGCCTCGAGGCACAAGAGCCAGGGCCTGGGATGGCACAACGCCGGGTACATCTTCCCCGCCGGCTTCGTCTCTCGCGTCGCGTTCCGCTCGTCGGTGTCGCTCGACCAGGTCTGCATCCACGAGTGCCGCGTCGTCGGGCGCGGGGGCCTTCACTGGCCCGCGCCGACGTTCGAGGTGGTGGCTATGGACAGGCCCGACGAGCCGCTGGTGGCCAAGTCGTGCACCGGGTGCTGGACCGCGGTGCTGAGGTAAGGGAGTTTGAAGAGTTTTTCTTTTTTTGAGAGAGCGCGAGAGAGAGAGAAAGAGAGAAGGGAAAACTCACTATTTTTCTTTCTTCTTCTCTCCTTCCCAATCTTTCTCTCTCTCTCTCTCTCCACCCCCAAAAACAACAACAACATCAAACAGGAGGATCAACGCCGAGATCACCGCCAGGATCGCTGCCGGGGAAGACTTACCTCCACCGCCCAAGACGGCGATCGCCGGGCCAGAGTACTTTGGCTTCTGCCAGCCGGAGATCGCCGACGCCATCGAGGGGCTCGACCCCGAGCACAGGTGCGCGCTGTATTGGGCCGGGAAGGAGGAGAGGATCGCCGCGATGGCGGGGCTGCCCCCCCCGAGCTACGCCGCTGCGGGCGAGGGTCCTTCCGCCGCTCCGCGCGCCCCGAGGGTGCCGAGGGGCGGGCACGCGCGCGCGCACGCGGCCGCGGGGGGCCTCGCGAGGAAGGGCGCGCGCCGCAGGCGCTCCGCCGACTCCGACGACGACGAAGACAGGCGCCGCCGCGAGGACAACGAAGAGGAAGAAGAGGAAGACCCCGAGGCGCGAATCGGCAACCGCTGGTCCGGCGTCTCGCGCGCCGAGCGCTACCGCAAGCGCGCGCGCAACACCTCTGGCGACGGCGGCGGCAACGACGACGACGGCGCCGAAAACGGCGAGGACCCCGACGACGACCCCGACAACCCGCTCCCGGGGCTCATCGACCCCATCACCCTGGCCCCGGTGCGGGACCCGGCCATCGCGCCCTCGGGCCACGTCTGCGGCATGGCGACATGGAAGGCCGTGCTGCGCCCCAGGGCCTGCGGCGGCAGCTCGGTGTGTCCGTTCACGAAGAAGCCGCTGTCTTGGGAGCAGTGCGTGAGGCTGACGCACAACAACGTGGAGAGGTACAGGGACAGGATCAGGACGTGAGGAAGAGGAGGAGGAGGAAGAGAGGAAAACAGAGAGAGAGAAGAGTGAATGAAATGGAAATGGGGAGAGAGGGGGAGGGGGAAAGAGAGAGAAAAATATATTTAAAAAAAAACTGCAATTACGAAGCGGGGAAAAAAGACTCCCTTCACCTTCAGACTCTCTCCACCCTCTCTTCGAATCCAATCCATCTTCCTCTTTCTTTCTTTTTCTTACAATCTGGATTCAATCAAGTGCGAATGGAACATTTTTTTTAAGGATACATTTTTTGCTGAGAGACCCTCGTCTCGTATCGCGTCGGCAACAGCAGCTCTCTCTTTTTCCCCTCCCTCCCAACTCTCTGCACCCCACGCCTTCTTCTCAACTTCTCTCAACTCAGGAGCCTCGCCAGCGCCCCGAGGACCGCGAGGTGGTGCAGCGGCAGGAACACGTTGTCGAGCTGCGTCGTCGACGACTCCATCAGCGCGCTGAGGGCCGAGGCGAGCACCGCGGCGGAGAGCGGGAGCGGGAGAGGGCTGGTGGCGGCAGCAGTCGGCGAAAGCCAGCGGCGGAGCAAAGGCTGTGCCGGCCTCGCCGCTCCTCCTCCTCCCGCCTCGAGACGCAGCAGCCGCAGCCGCGGCCACAGCACGGCCCAGGCCAGCGCCCCCGAAGCAGCCCCCGCCAGCGTCCCTTCGAGCGTCTTCTGCGTCCCGAAGAGCTTGCGCCTGCCGATCGCGCGCCCCACGGCCGAGGCCGCGGCGTCGACGGTGCCGAGCGAGACGACGCCGGCGAGCGACAGTGCGACGGCCAGAGCGGCCGGACCGCCGCCGCCCTCGCTGCCGCCCGGGCTCAGCAGCCACAGCGGGCCCGCCATGCCCAGCAGCAGCGAGAAGTGCGACACCAGGAGCGCCCCCTCGTCCCTCGCGTCGACGAACCTCCCCATGAACCGCGCGACCGCCGGCCCGATCCCGAGGAGGGGGAGGCCCGAGGCCCGGCAGGCCTCGGCCGCGAAGAGCGCCGCGGCGGCGACGGCGAGCCCGACGCAGAGCAGCCCGGGGTCCGCCCCGCCTGAGGAGGGGGACAGGAGGGCGACGGGGGCGAACATCGCGAGGGCGAGCACGTGGTAGGCCTTGCGCAGCAGGATCGTCGGAGGGCGCGGCCACCTGCCCGCCCCCGCTGCCTTTCCCTTTCCCTTCCTCCTCCTCCCCGGCGGGGGGGAGCCGGGCCGTTCCGCTCCCTCCGCCGTCGAGCTGAGCGGCGGCGCGGCGACGCAGTGGAGCAGAGGCAGGGCGACCAGAAGGGCCAGAGCCCAGGCGGAGACGATGCGCCGCCTCCTGCTGGCCCTCCCGCCGTCGCCGTCGCCGTCGAAGAAGCTGCTGCGGCTGCTGCTGACGCTGACGCTTCCGAGCTGAAGAGGCTTCCAGCTCAAAATCGGCCCCTCGCTGCTCGATTTTCCGTCCGAGCCCAGCGCGAAGAGCAAGGCCCAGGTCGCGTCGCGGAGCAGGGGGCGCGCCGCGAAGGCCGCCCCGGCGAAGAGCAGGGCGAGGGCGACGCTCCTGTTCCTCCTTTTGTTTGTTCCTGCTTCTTCTCTCGTCGTCGCCGCCGAGGGAGACGGAGGCGGCACGAGGAACGCCGCCCGTAGAAGCGGCACGGCGAGCGTCGCCCCTGCCGCGGTGCCCAGCCCCACGCGCTGCACGAAGCGGGACTCTGGCGAGCGGGTCGATCCCGCGAACAGGGCCTCGAGAGAAGCGGAAAGAGAAGCGGAAGAAGAAGAAACCGACGACGACGATGACGACGAAAGAGACACGGCTGCGGCGTCGGCGAGAGCCAGCGCCGCGCAGCAGGCCACCGCCGACGCCTCTCCGAGGGTGAAGCTCTTGGGGGCTCGCTTGAGCAAGAAATGTGTCAGGGAGACGGAGAGAGAAGCAGAGAGGGAGGTAAAGGCGAATGCGACGAGGCGAGAAGAAGAACAAGAAGAGGGAGCCGACGATGCTGCCCTCGCCGCGGCGGCGAGAGCCAGAGCCGCGGCGGCGAGGGCTCGGAGAGAGGGAGGAGGAAGAAGCCGGAAGTCCTTCCCTCCTGCTTGCTCTATTGTTCCAGAGGCCTTGGCGCCCCTCGAGGGAGAAGAGAAGATCGTCGCCGTCGCGGTGGCAGACGCGGAAGAGCCTGTTCCTCCTCCATCTGCCCCTGCTCCTCCCTCTCTGCCGATCATCGTCGACCTCCGCGTCGGCGACGGGAGCCCCCGCCGCTGCTGCTCTCGCTGCTCCCGCTCGATCCTCTCCGCTTCCGCGGCGGCGTCCGCTCTCGCCTCTCCGAGCGCGAGCCACGTCAGCCAGGCAGAGCCCGACGCCACGGACCCTCGGAAGAGCAGGAGCAGGTACGGGCGAGAGCGAGAGGAGCCCCCCCCCGAGGCGCCGCCGCCGCCGCCGCCGCTCGCGGTCGCCGCCGCCGCCCCCCCGAGGGCCCACGCCACCGAGAGCGCCCCGGCACCGACGCCCGCCGAGGGGGCCTTCCGGGCGGAGCCCGTGTAGCTCTTGGCGTAGGCTCTCCGCCTCTCTCTGCTGCTTCTGCTGCTGTTCGCATTGCTGCTGCTCCTGAGGCTCCCGGCGTCCTCGACGAGGGCCAGGGCGGCGAGGCAGAGCAGCAGGAGCGCGTCCGGGACGAGGGCTGAGAGTTTTTTTTCTTTTTTTGAGGTCGAGGTTGAGAGGTTGGGTTTTTCGTTTCCATCGATTGGTCATGTTGATCGCAATGCCTCTTTTTTCCTCCTCTGTTTTTTACTCAAACTCACCGGTCCCGCCCGCAGCAACCAGAGCCGCTCCGACCAAGCCCGCCGTGAAGAGGGCGATCGCCGCCTCGGCGGCTGCCCGTGTGACGAGGGGCATGGGCGAGAGAAGGGGAGAGAGTCAAGAACAGGAGCTCCCTCTCCGTGAGAGCGTAGTGACTTATTTATGCTCTTCCTTTTTCTTCGCCGCTCGAAACCTTGGTCAGAAAAAAACGAAACGAGAAGAACCTCTTTTCCGCTATGCTCTCCTCCTCTGCCGCCACCGCTGCCCCGCGATGGGGAGCCCCTCGACCTCTTCTTCTTCCTTCCTCCGATCGCTGTAGGAGTGCCTCTAAGAAATCTCCGGAGCCGCCTCGCAGGAGTGAGCTCCCTCATCCGCAGCAGGCTCTCTCTGCCGCCGCGGCGGCCAAGGCGGCCGCTTCCGCCGCCGCTTCCGTCGCCCCTTTGACCGCCGCCGCCGCTGCCTCTTCCCAGCAGCCCTTCGCCGCCGTCGCCGCGGCCGCCCTCGCCGAGACCTGCATGGCCTCTGCGCTGGCGGTCCTCGCCTGGAAGCTCCTCTCGCGCGCCCAGAGCCGCGGAGGAGAAGAGGAAGACGAGGAAGACGAAGTCGAGAGCGACGACGAAGAGGGACAAGGCAAGCAACGAAACGCCCCTTCGTCTTCGTCGTCGTCGTCGTCGTCGTCTTCCTCGCCCGAGGGCACCAACCCCTTCCTCGCCGCCGCCGTCCACGCCCTGGGCCCGCCGCTGAGCTGGGCGTGCGTGCTCGCCGCGATAGTCGTCGCGGCGCGCTCCTTCTCGAGCGTCGCGGCGGCTGCGGCGGCCTCGACCCTGGCGAAGCAGCCTACCACCACGACGATGACGGCGGCGGCGGCGGCGGCGGCCCTGGCGCTCGCCGCCCTCTCGGCCGCCGCCAAGGTCTCCCCCGTGGTATCGAGCGCCGGCCGGGCGGGTGCCGTCCTCCTCCTCGCCTGGGGCGCGGTCAGGGCCAAGGACGCGGCGGTCTCGCGCGCCGTCCTGTCCTCCTCCTCGCCCTCCTCGCGCGCTCTGGCGGCGGGGCGGCGCCGCCGCCGCCGCCCTCTCGCGAGGATCCTCGTCCCCCTGAGCTCCCTCGCGACCTGGGCCGCGGCCGCGGCCGCCGGCGCCGCGGCCCTCTCGGCAGCGGGGGTCGACGTGCGGCCCCTGCTGGCCGTGGGCGGGGTCGGAGGGATCGCGGTCGGGTTCGGGGCTCAGGCCGTCTTTGCGAATCTCGCCGCGGTGAGAGAGCTTTGTTTTTTCTTCTTTACTGGGTCTTCGAGGTCGAGTCTTACGACGGAAAAGCTCTCATGCTCGCCCACATTCCGCCCACAGTCCCTCACCGTCCATTTGTCCACCCCATCGCCGCACACACACACACACACACACACGCACACGCACACACAAACGCATACCAGGGCGTGTCCCTCTTCCTCGCCAGGCCCTTTGTTCCGGGGGAGCGCGTCTCGCTTTACCTGGCGGGAGGCGGCGCGGGCGCCAGGTTCCTCTCGGGCGTCGTCGAGAGGGTCGACCCGGCGCGCACGACGATCAGGGACGACGCCGCGCTGCCCCACCTGCTTCCCAACAGCGTGGTGGCCGGGTGTGTCGTCGTAAATGAGAGCAGGGCGGCGCTCACAAGGACCGCGGCGATGATGCCAGGGGGAGGAGGAGGAGGAGGAGGAGGAGGGGCGAAGGCTGAGGCCGGGAAAGCTTCTTCTTCGTCCCCGACGGCGCCGACGCCTCCGTCGTTCCCTTCTTCTCTCTCTCCTCTTTCGTGGCGCTCGGCGCCTCGCTCGGTCTCTCTCTCCTTCCCGATCAGGCTCGAGGACGCGCACCTGGGCCCCGCGATCGCTCTCTCGGTCACCAGGTGGCTCTCTGCGTGCGCCCTGGTCGACAAGAGGCTCCCCAAGGGGGCCTCGCTCTCGGCTGTCGTCGAGGGAGCGGGAGCAGGATCAGCAGCAGCGCTTTCTTCGCCTTCTTCTCTCTCCCCCAACGCCACGGCGACCCTCTCCGTCTCTGCCTACCTCTCTGCGGCGGCGGCCACTAACTTCACCTCGTTCAGGCAGGAGCTTTTGCTGGTCGTCATCGCCGCAGCAAAGGAGGCCGGCAGCAGCAAAGGAGGAGGAGGACGCGACGGCAGCGGCAGCGGCAGCGGCAGCAAGAACAACGCCGTGCCCTTCTCCACCTCGCCACTGCCGCCTCCTCCTCCTCCTTCCTCCCACCCCGCCTCTTCCTCTTTCCCTTTCGCTCCTCGCGAGAAGAGGCCCCAGGACTTGTGAAGGTGACTCTTCCTTTCAGGACGGTGAAAAAGGAAAGGCTAGATACATACACACAATTTGCAAAAAAGAAAAAAGCGGTGACGATGAACAAAACGAAAAACAGGTCAGTCAAGCAAGTGTTTTCAACTCTCTCCCTCCCCCCCCCCTCTCCCTCTCCTCCCTCTCAGTTTTGGAATGTTTCCTTCACCCCCTGGAAGACAGCAACCCCCCGCGCTTCTTCGTCGGCGTCGCCGCCGCCGCCCCAGAGCTCCGCACGTGTGCCCTCCACGCGTCGAACTCGTCGTCGGCCATCCTGCCCTTGCCCGGGAAGGCGGCGGCTGCAGCCTTCGTCGAGGTCGGGAGCGGCGTCGGACCCGAGGGGTAAGGGTCGCTGTGCTGCTGCTGGTGGCGGCGGGGGCTGTGGTTGTTGTTGGGTTGAGAGAGCGCGCGTCCGTGAGAGAGAGAGAGAGAGAGAGAGAGAGAGAGAGAGAGAGAGAGAGAGAGCAGCGGGGCCGTGAGAGACAAGAAGCAGGGCGGCGAGAGGGAGGAAGTCGAGGTTGCGAGGTCGGGGTTTTTCGCTTCGCGGAGGACGGCATCGTTCAGTCGTTTGAGCAGAAGCCGGCTCTCTTGTTCTCTTCTCTTCGCTAGGATCTCTCCTCTCACCTGCAGAAACAAGAGAGGAATCCCATCTCTCCTGATCGCAACCGAAGAGAGAGAGAAAGAAAGAGGGTAAGAGCGAGAGCGCGAGAAGGATCGAAGGCAGTCTCTCTCGACGCCCGACGAACGTCGTCGAGCGGAGGCCAGCGCTGGAAAAAGTGCGGAGTTTGCGTCACACTTTTCGTACGAAGAGAAAAATGCTGTCTCGCGTGGTCATTCGCGCTTCTCCTCGCGGCGCGACCAGCGCCGCGGGCGCCACTGCTGCTGCCACTGCTGCTGCTGTGAGGCTCTCGTCCTCGAGGGCACCTGCTGCGTGCCGCAAAGGCAACTCTCCTTCTTCTTCGTCGTCGAGGCCTCAGACGACGCTGGCATCATCGTCGCCGCCTTCCGCTCCTCGCCGCGTCTCCGCGCGCGCCTCTCCCGAGCAGTTTGAGGGCGACGACGCGAGATACGCAGATGAGGACATGAACTACGGTGTCGACGACCGCATTCCCGTGACGGTGAGAAGGACGGAAAACGGAATCGCTACGCTGCTGGCCAGCTGGACACTGATTGCATCCGTTTCGTTCATCTTCTCAACCCCCGACCTCTTCGTCCTCCTCTCTCTCCTTCCTCCTCCACCCCCTCCCCCCGTCCCCCGTCATACCAGGTCATCACCGGCTTCCTCGGCTCCGGGAAAACCACCTTGCTCAACCACCTCCTCACGCGCCCGCGAGAACCCACCGAACCCGGACAGGCCCCCCTCCCCCGCCTCGCCGTCATCGAGAACGAGTTCGGCGAGGTCGATATCGACTCGGCGCTCGTCGCCTCGCGCGGCGTCCTCGAGGGTTCGGGCGAGACGGTCGTCACGCTGTCCAACGGCTGCCTGTGCTGCACCGTGCGGGACGACCTCGTGCGCGTGCTGGTCGAGCTGGTCACCGACCCGCGGAGGCGGAGCACGTTCGACGCGATCGTGATCGAGACGACGGGGCTCGCCGACCCGAAGCCGATCATCGAGACGTTCGCCGCGGTCGACGCCGTGGCCGAGCACTGCAGGCTCGACGGCGTGGTCGCGCTCGTCGACGCGGTCAACGGGTGGAGGCACCTCGGCGAGCCGATCGACCTCGGGAGGGAGGGCGACGGACGCGGCGAGGGTGCCTCTTCCTTCCCGGCGGAGCTCTTCTCGAAGCCGCCGCCCGAGGCGGTGTCGCAGGTCGCCTACGCCGACCGCATCGTCCTCAACAAGTGCGACTTGGTGTTGAATCCCGCCGCCGCTGCCAGGGCCAGCGGCTCGTCGACGAAGAGGGAGGACGGGGAGACGAAGGGGGAGGAGAACGGGAGCAAGAGGTCGCTGCTGGGCGCCGGCGAGGGCGCCCTGAGGGAGCTCGAGGCGCGCCTCCGCACGATCAACGCCCTGGCACCGCTCGTGCGCTCCTCGCTGGGAGACTCCAGGGAAGAGGTGGACCCGCGCTGGGTGCTCGGGGTCGGAGGGTACGACCTTACCCGAGTCGTCGGGGACGTCGAAGGAGCGATGCTGGCGAGGGAGAGGGCGGAAGCTGCAGAGGCGGAGGCGAAGAAGAAGAAGGGGGCGAGCAGCGACGCTGCCCCCTGCGGCAACCCTGCCCACGGAGAGCCCGGGCACGTCTGCTCTCACGACCACGACCACGACCACGGTCACGGCCACGGTCACGAGCACGGCCACGCTGAGCATTCGCACGAGGTGAGAGTTGGAGAGGGAGAAGGGAAGAAGGAGAGAGAGAAAGGGAGAGGAAGAGAGGTGGAAGCGGGCAAAGAGAAGAGGGGGAAAAAACTCACAAAGACCGGACTTTTCTCCTCCTCTTCTACAACGCTTTTTTTTTACAGGCCCGCGGCCACAGCCGCGACCACGAGCACGGCCACGGAGAGAAGAAAGCGACAGCAAAGGCTGCCCCCCCGGCCCCCGTCTCGGTCGCGCGCCACGACGAGGCCATCTCGTCCGTCTCGATCGACATCCCCGGGTCGATGGACCTCGAGCTGGTCAACATGTGGCTCGGGGCCCTGCTCGACGTGCGGTCCGAGGACGTCTACCGCATGAAGGGTATCCTGAGCGTCGAGGGGTTCCCGGAGCGGTACGTCTTCCAGGGCGTGCATGCGCTGTTCTCGGGCGAGGCGGCCGCGCCGTGGCGGCAGGGCGAGGAGCGCCGGTCCAAGATGGTCTTCATCGGTCGGGGCCTGGACCCCGAGCTGCTGCGGGCGGGGTTCGACGAGTGCGTGGTCGGGGAGGACGGGGTCGCAAAGGGGAGGAGGAAGCTGGCGGAGCACGGGAGGGGGGCCGGGGAGCGGGGGGAGGAGAGCGGGGTGGTGGACGTGTGAAAGAAGGAAAAAAACAGAGTCGAAAGAGGTCGAGTTCTCCGAGTTTTTTTCGTCTTGTTCCATTTTCAATGAAGCCGCTGCTGTCTCTCTCGCTTTGCGTCCTTTCTCTCGCCATCTGATGATGCACGCCGTGCGGCTAGGCGAAACCACGCACGTTCCCCGCCCGATCAGAAATCGCTCCCAGCAGCCGCGAGTAGGACGAATCGTCGCGATGGCGGGCGAGAGCAGCGGCGCAGGAGTCGCTGCTGCAGCGATTCAGAAGAAGAAAAAGACGAGGCCGATCTTCCGTCGCGTCGCCGGCTCGAACCCTGGGCCCCGCGTCTCCGGCGCCCTGGGCTTCCCCGTCCCCGGCGGGGGCTTCCTGCTTTTCGGCGGCTACCTGGAGGAGGAAGGAGGACAAGGGAGCGGCGGCGGCAGCGTCAGGAGGTCCGCGACCAACGAGACCTGGAGGCTGAGCAAAGACCTCGCGAGCTGGGAAAGGGTCTCCACGACTTGTCCCACCTCGCCTCGTCCCCGGGCGAGGCTCGCCGCCGCGGGCGCCGTCGCCTCGGGCTCGGCCTGGCTCCTCGGCGGGTGGGATCCCGGGAACAAGGGGGACGGGGGCGAGATCCTGAGCGATATCTGGAGGTACGACCTGGAGAGCGGGGTCTGGAGCGAGGCGAAGCTGAGGCAGCCCGACGACGGGGAGGAGGTGGAAGGGAAGGGCGGGAGCGGGAGCGAGAGCGGCGCTGCTGCTGCTTCTGTGACGACGGCGGCGGCGGCCGCCGCATCTTCTGCTCCGTTCTTGCCTCCTCCGCCGGAGACCGCCGTCGCCTTGCCCCCGGGAGGAGACCCCAGCGCGTTCGCTTCTGCCGTTGCCGCAGGAGCAGCAGAACAAGAAGAACTCCCGGAAAGCATCGTGCTTCCCTCGCTGCCGGCTTGCTCCCGGGCAGCGGCCGCGGCCGTCGGCGGAGAGAACGGCGGCGACTCGAAAACCATCGCGCTCTTCACCCACCGCAACGGGGGGGACATCTTGCTTTTCGACGCGTCCGACGTCTCCAGTCCCGTCCTCAGGGCGTGCGTCGTCGCAGGAGACGAGGAGGCCGCCCGCAACAGAGGCGAGAGGGCCTTCGACGGCTCGACGGCGCTGCCGGCGAGCCGGGGCCTCAGCGCCCTCGCCTCCTTCCGCAGGAGCGCTCCCGCTTCTCCTCCGGCGACTTCGTCGGCGCCGGCTTCGGCTCCTTCTTCTTCGCTCCATCTCTTCGGAGGGGCCCCCAAGAGTGGGCCGATGCTCGACGACTCGTGGTTCCTGGAGCTGGCCCCCGGGTGGGAAGCGAGGCTGCGCGGCGGCGGCAGCGGCGGAGGAGGAGGAGGGGGGGGGAACAGAGAGGCCGGGCAGGGCCCGACGCTGCGCTGGTCTCGGCAGACTTCTTCCTCCTCGTCTTCCTCCCCTTCCTCCTCCTCGTCCCCCTCCCCTTCCTGCTCTCCGCCCCCGCGCTGCTCCCATGCGGTCGGGGTCCTCTCCGACGAGTCCCTCTACCTGTTCGGCGGCGCCTGCTACGACCCCGCCGCCGGGCTGCTGCCCCTGGGGGACCTGTGGAGGCTCGACCTGCAGTCGCGCGAGTGGGAGGAGGTCGCTGCGCCTGCGGCGGCGTCCTCTCCTTCTTCTTCCGGCGATTCTTCGACTTCTCCGTCGCCGCGGAACGCCGCCGCCTTTGGCGTCGTCGACCTCCCCGGGGGCGGAAAGGGGCTGCTCATCCACGGGGGGTGGGACCCGTTCAGGAAGACGCACGACGACACGTGGCTGCTGACGGAGGAGGAGGAGGAGTGAGGAGGAGAGAGGAGGAGCGAGGAGTGAGGAGAGAGGAGGAGTGAGGAGAGAGGAGGGGTGAGGAGTGAGGAGGTGGGGTGAAGAAGCGTGTGAAAAGAAAGGGAAGAAAAAAAGGACCCGAAAACAAGGTGGGAAAAATCATTGAGAGAGAAGAGAAGAGAAAAAAAAACGGTTTCAAGATGACCGAAGGCAACCTCTTCCAGTCAGCAGCTTCTGCTTCCGCCCAGTCCGGGGCCACCTCGATGGGGAAGGGCGCCTGGGACTGCGACTCGCGCAAGGCGATCCCTCCGGAGAAGGAGGTGCGAGAGAAGAATACAAGAAAGAGGGGAGAAGAAGAGGCAGTCGAGAGAGAGGGAAGAAAAAACAAAAAAACCGCCGCTCAAAAAAAAAAACTCGAACAGGCCGAGGTCTTCGAGGAGATCCCCACGATGGATTTCCCCTTCCACGGCATCCCCACGGTGCCCCCCAGGAAGGACATGATGCACCTGGTGAGTGGGAAAAAGAGAGAAAGAGAGAGAAAAAACAGAGAGAAAGAGAGACAGAGAGAGAGAGAACAGAGGACAACTCACTCGAAAAGAGAAGGGGGAAAAAAACGCTTTCTCCTTCCAGACTTTCTTCTGCCGGGGCTGCCGCTATCGCGTCACCGCCGAGCCCTCGTGGACCTCCGCGGCTGTCAAGCGCGCCCTCTGGGCAGGCGGGATCTCGAGGTCCAACAGGGAGGACGGCAGGGGGAGCACGCCCGGGATGAAGAAGTGGGAGGACTTGGTGCGAAGGAAAGAGAAAAAGGCAGAAGGGAAAAGCATCCTTTGTTCTCAACCCTCAGTGATGACGAGAAAAAGAGAAAAAACCCTAACCCGAAATCCTGCAAAAAAAACTCTCTTTCGCCTCTTTTGCAGACCCTAATCTACGCAGGACAGATTCTGGAGAACGACAGGACGCTGGAATCGTACGGGGTGCCTCGGGTGAGAGGACGGGAAGAGGAAGAGAGAGAGAGTGAGCAAGCGGAAAAAAAGGCCAGCCCCTCTTTTTGAAACCGCGCGCTCTCTCTCACCCTCTCCTCGCTCGATCACCAACAAGAAAAAAAACCTCCCTCTCGTCACCAGGGCTGCCAGGCCCTCGTGGCGATCGAGACGGCCAGGCTCAGCAACCCTCCGGACCCGGACTCTCCTTATTGGAATTGAATCCCTCTCGTTTGAACGGGGGAGTGAACGAAGAGAGAAAGAAGAAAGAAAGAAGAGAGGAAAGAAGCGAAAAACGCTCGCGCCCTCAACCAACCCCCTCGAAACGTTTTTTGGATTTTTTTTTTCTTCTTTTCTAACACGTAACGAAAAAAACCGAAAGTAAATCTCTCTCTTCAGAGAGAGATTCAAGAGTTCTTCCCCGGCTGCGTGTACATCTGCATCGCCCCCTTGGCGACCGCCACGAACGAGAACGCGACCAGCGCCGTCGGCAGGGCGACGGCGAAGATCCGGTCCGACTTTCCGAGGAGGTACGAGAAGCCGATCGCCTTCTGCGCCGCCTGGACAGCCGCCTGGCGGGCCTGTTTGTGGCGATATCGGAAGTTGAATTTGAGTCGAGTCGGTCGTCGATGGCGTTTCGGTTGGGTGAGCGAGGGGAAGAGGGGGTCGTCGCGTGTTTCAAGAGGTCGAAAAAGAGAGAGAAAGGGGTCGAGAGAGCGGAAGCGAAGAGAGGGCGTCGCCCGAGGGCATCACCGCCCGTCGCCCGATGTTCTTCTCCGGAGAAGGACAAACGATTCGACCTCTTGCGCAGCCCTTGCTCTCTCCCTCTCCTCTCCCAGCACGAGGTGCAGTGCGCGACAGCTCTGCTCTTCGCGGGAGGAGAAAGAGGAACCCGTGTCAGGAGAGGGCGAAGGAAGAGCAAGAACAGGAGGAGGAAATGAGGCGAGAGCCCCGCCGCAGGAAAGCGAGCGGCGGCGGCGACGCTTTTGCTCCTCTTCGTTCTCCTTCTGCTCCGCGCTGCTCTCCTGCACGACGCCTGCAAGTGTTCTGCGCCCCTTCCGAGAGAGCGCGTCGCGCTGTTCACGTCGGGCGAGACAGAAGGAACGCTCCTGCTCGCTAGGGGCGGAGGGAGGCCAGAGAGTTTCGGTCGCAATCGGGGGGTGGGGTGACGGTGCGAAACAAGGGAGAGAAGCATCTTTTCCTCTCACCTGGACCGCCTTCAGGGGCTCCGCCGAGATCTTCGGCTCGGAGAACGAGGCGCCCGAGTCCATTTTTGTCTGGAGAGCTCGCGCGCGCGGAAGAAAGAGACGAAGCGGGGAAAAGAGGGCGCACGAAGCGAAAGCCAGAGAGAAAGAAGAGGAGTCGACTCTGTAAACCTCTGAGTTTTTTTTTTCTTCTTCGCCTCCGAAAAAACCGACGGTAACACTCTTCTTTCCTCACGGTGAACTCTTCTTTCTTCTTTCTTCGTCCTCCGTAACCGAAAGGCTCGCGTCGTCGCGGCCTCGCGCTTTCAGTTCCGCCCTCCCTCTCCCTTTGAACCAAGTGGAATGATTCTTCGGCGAGCCCACGTCGCGGCGTCGGTGCTGTGCCTGGTCTTTGCATCGGTTGCAAATGTGCGTTTCGTTGTTGAGTTTTTTCGGAATGCTGCAGGCGCAGCAGGCGAGAAGAGCGCATGCCTTTCTTTTCCTCTCCTCGCGCACGCGCTTTTGGAGTTGTTCGCAGCGCTCGATTTTTCAGCGATTGCAAAGAAATGACAATTCGCGGCCTTCATCCATCTAACGCGAATTGATTTGACGCCTCAAATAAAACAAAAAAACACAAAAAAACAGGCGACAATGTCCGCGAAGGTCGGGAACTCGACATCGACAACCTCAGCGTCGTCGTCGTCGTCTCCGCTTCTTCTCTCGACCACTTGCCCCTCGCCCTGCCCCCCCAGCACGCGCTGCTACCAGGGAGCCTGCGTCAGCTTCGAGAGCTTCGACTGCGAGGACGGAGAGTGCGTTCCAGGAGGATCCGGCTCGACACCGACTCCCGTTCCGAGTCCTCCGCCTCCGAGTCCTCCTCCTCCGCCTCCGAGTCCTCCTCCTCCTCCTCCGACGAGCGAAGTGACGCCGCCGCCAGAGACGACCCGCCCGCCGCCCCCACCTCCTCCTCCGCCCCCGACCGGAGGCGCAGGCAATCCTGCGGATCCGAGGTGTCCCGAAGTCTGCACCGACGTCCCCCCACCGCAGCAGCAGCAGCAGAAAACGTGCGCCGAGCTCTCGCTTTCGTCTCCTGACTTTCTCTCCTCGCTCGCAGCAGAAGACTCCCAGCTTTGCTTCCTCTCGCGAGGGCTCTGCCCCCCCGAGTGCGTCGACTGCTCCGACTCGAACGTGAACTCGGCGCAGAACCCGAGCTGCGCGACGAGTGGGGTGATGTACCCTCCGATAAAGGCCCTGTAAAAACGGAAGTATTGGAGGTTGAAGAAGAAGAAGAAGAAGACTGTTTTTTCTTCTTCCCCCGACGAAGCTCTCCCTGATTTTTTCACTCTTCTTTCACAAAAAAAGAGGAGTTACGCATTTCGCTTTCCCGCCCTCTCACGCTCGAAGCCGCTCTCGCTTCTTCCTCGCGCTCAACTGGTCGGTGACGTTCACTTCTCTCGGTGAACCGCGAAAAAATCGAACGCAAAGCGTCTCGCAGGTGTTTCCACGTCGAAGCGGCATCTTTCCTCCTTCCTGGCAAAAAAGTTTTGAATTCAAAAATTCAATCCCAAGATGCCTTTCCCTCCCCGCAAGCTCCTCTCCCTCGCGGCCGCGCTCGCGCTCGTCCTCGCCTTCCCCCTGGCCAGGGCGCAAGATGTCACCATCGTGGTCCCTGACGACGGCACTGCGGTGCTCTACTCGCACGACGCGGCCCCCGACGCCGTGCTCGCGCTCGACCCGGCGTCGGCGCCGGAGGCCGTTTCGCTGCTGTTGTCGTCCGCGGCGTCGATGATGCCCGAGGCAGCAGCCAACGAAGGCGAGGAGGTTGAAGCCGCGGTGGCTTCTCTCTTCGCCGCCGCCGCCGCTGACTCCGCCGTGGAACAGTCCACGACGGAGGAGGAGGCCATGGTCGAGGCGACCGTCTCGATGCTCCAGGCCGCGCTCGGGGACACCGAACCGGAATCGGCGGTTTCATTGGAGAGCGCTAACGCTGCAGAGGTCGCCGCCGCCGCCGCCGCCGACGACGACGCCGCCGCCGCCGCCGACGACGCCGCCGCCGCCGCAGTCGCCGTCGCGGGCGAGCCCGCACCCGAGGCGGTCGCCGCCGCCGCTCCCTCCCCCGCCGTCGCCGTTGTCCCCACGGCGCAGCTCGTCTGCCCGCCTACCTGCCCCTCCGGGACGCGCTGCCGCCAGGGCGGCCGCGGCGTCTGCGAGCCGTTCTCGGCCTTCGACTGCGCCGGAGGCAAGTGCGCGCCCTCGCCCTCCGCCGCCGCCCCGCCGACGCCGCCGCCGTCGACCGCCCCCGCGGTCTGCGGAACCAAGTGCACCGACGTCCCCCCGACGCCCAACTGGTCCTGCGCGCAGCAGCGGTCGTTCGGCGCCTGCGAGCAGGGGTGGATGGCGGAGGGGGGCTTCTGCCAGATCACCTGCGGCCGCTGCCCCGCGGAGTGCTACGACTGCAGGTCGATGTGCCTCGACAGGGCCCCCGACGGCAACGGGTGCGCCGCCCAGGCGGGCTGGGGCAAGTGCGGGGAGACCTGGATGGCGGGATGCATGCGCTCGTGCGGCAAGTGCCCCGCCAAGTGCTACTCGAAGGCCGCCGCCTCGAGCGACGGCGTCGCGGCCGGCGGCGCCGAGGTTGTGTCCCTCGTCTCGATCTCGGCCTCGACTCGCCTCCTTATAAAGGCGAAGGCCGCGCCCTCCCCGAGCCCTTCGTTCGAGCTGGGCCCCGTGTCGGCGCCGTTCGGGGCCCTTTCCGAGGTCGCGGCGGGGCCGCAGGGGGCGCCCGAGGTGAGCTCGTCGTTCCCCGCCGTTCCGGCGGCGGCTTCGTCTTCCTCTCCTTCTTCCTCGGCCGCGGAAGCCGAGGCGATTTCCGATGGCGACGCCTCCGAGGTCTCCGCTGCCATCGAGCGGATGATGGCCTCTACCCAGGGGACAATGGCTGCCGAAAGCGCCTTCGAGGCTTGAAGAATCCAGTGGGAGCAGGAAGTTGGAAAGAAAGAGAGAAAAACCCTCTGTCACTTTTTTCCCCTTTCGTTCCATTTCTTCCTCTCTTTTTCCCCGAAGAGTTGCGTTCACTCTGCGCCGCGTTGACTATTTTTCAAATAGAGAATAACAAAATGGACATCCTGTCATCGTCGCGCGCGCCACAGAGATAGATCAGAAGAGAGAGAGAGAGAGAGAGAGAGAGAGGTAAACAAATTGTTTTTTTAACGACACTGCAAACCAAGGGAAACGACGAACGACGAAAACAAATTACCCGGCGACCGCGCCGCTCAAAACCGCCGCCACCACCGCCTCCCCCACCTTCAGCCCGTCCACGGCAGCGGACACGATGCCCCCCGCGTACCCCGCCCCCTCGCCAGCCGGGAACAGCCCGGCCACGGAGACGGACTCGCAGGTCTGCGGGTCCCGCGTCAGGCGCACGGGGGCGCTCGTCCTCGTCTCGACGCCGTGCAGCAGCGCCGCCGCCGCAGCCCGCCCCGAGGCGAACCCGGCGACCTGCCTGTCGAAGCGCAGCAGCGCCTCGGAGAGGGCGGCGTGGACAGAGGTCGAGTAGAGGTCCGGGTCCCTGAGGTCGGCCGAGGAGACCCCGAGGCGGTAGGAGGAGGAGGGGAGCTCGGAGTCGGGGCGTAGCGCCGGCGAGCGGAGGAGAGGCCGAGGGGCGGCAGGAGACGTCGCCAACGGCGGCGAAACCACTCTCCTGCCGCTCCTCCTCGCGCTCCCTTCCAGGTAATCATCCACCCTCATCACCGGGCACACCAGACCGCTCCCCCCCTTTCCTCCCCCCCCCCCGAGCCTTGCAGCGACCCTCTCGGCCCGCCGCTGCATCTCCACTCCCGCGAGAGCCCCGTGTTCCGACGCCAAATCGCCCCAGTCGCGCGGGCCGACGGCGACGACCAGCGCCGCGTTGGCCCACCTCGAGCCCCGCGCCGAGAAGCTCATCCCGTTGACGCAGAGCTCGTCCGGGTCGGTCGAGGTCGGGACGACCTGGCCCCCGGGGCACATGCAGAAGGAGTAGACTCCCCGAGAGGAGGAAGAAGCATCCGAAGGGGAGAAAGAGGAAGAGGGGGAGCTCGAAGCAGAAGCGCTCCTCGCGGCGACCGCGGCCGCAGCGGCGCGCGGCTCGGCCGCCTCGATCCCGTGCTCGCCCACCTTGGTCATCTTGCTCGAAAGCTCCCTGTCCTCCTCCCTCGTGTCCACCTCGGCGGCCAGCCTGTAGTCGGCCACGGGCACCTTCCCCTTCCCCTTGAGGACCTGCGACGCGAGCTCTCCGTACTGGGCGGCGTCCACAAAGGCCTGCGGGTGCTCGACGCGGAAGCCGAGCGCAAAGGGCTTGGCCTCGGCGGCGACGCCGGCGTCCTGGATCAGGAAGCGGTAGGTGTCGCGCGCGGAGTGTCCCGGGGCCATGACGACCGCCGATGCCTTTATTGTGCTGCCGTCTCGAAGCCTGACTCCCTTGACGGCGAGGGACTTGGACGAAGAGGAAGAGGAGGAGGAGGAAGAAGAGGTTGCCGACGACCCGTCGTCGACGACGAGTCCCTCGACCGCGGCGCCAAACCTCACCTCGACGCCCGCGGCGATCAGCGCCCCGCGGAGCGTCCTCAGCACCTTGACCAGCCTGTCCGTCCCCAGGTGCGGCTTCCCCGAGACCAGGATCGAGCTCGGGGCCCCCGCGGCCACCAGAGTCGACAGCACGGCCCGCACCGCGCCGTCGTTGCGGCCGATGCGCGTCGTGAGCTTGCCGTCGGACCAGGTCCCGGCGCCGCCCTCGCCAAAGCAGAGGTTGGACTCCGGGTCGAGCCTGGAGCGGGCGAAGAGCGCGCCGATGGAGCGTCCGCGGGTCTCGACGGGGTCGCCCCTCTCCAGCAGGACGACGCGAGGGAGAGAGCCCTTGCCGCCCCTGGCGACGGAGGTCGCGAGGGCGAGGGCGGCAAAGAGGCCCGCGGGGCCCCCCCCGACGACGACGATTGGGTCCGCCCCTGCAGAAGAAGGAGAAGAAACAGGAGGAGGAGGAGCAGGAGCGAGAAGATCACCAGCTACCGCCTCCGCGGCGATCCGAGCGACGATCTCGGCGGTCGCGGCGGCGACACCGAGCGCAGAGGAAGGAGAAAGGGGGGAGCTCCCTCCTCCCTTCTCCTCCTCCTCGCCCTCCTCGACCCTCTCGAGCTTCCCCGACAGCTCCCTCTGCCTGGGCCTCGCCCCCGCCCTCTCGGCCTCCGCGGCATCGACGTCGACGACGTAGACGAACCCGGCGCCGATATCGACGAGCTTGCGCGCGTCGAAGGACTTGCGGACGATTTTCACCGCCGAGGCCGGCAGCAAAGGGAGAGGGCCGTTGGCGTCCCCCCCCCCCGGCACCGCGTCCGCGGCGCCTCTTTCCTCCTCGACGCGGGCGACCAGCGGAGCCCCGGGCCTTCGCTCCCTTTCCCTCTGATTGTACAGCTGGAGCATCTGCTCGCTCTTCTTGACGACCTTCTTGCCGCAGCCGAGCTTCGCGGCCGCGGCGGCCGCGAGCGCCTCGCAGACGGTCTCGCAGTCGTCCTTGCCCGGGTCGTCCGCGACGCCGACCGAGACGTTGAAGAGCCTCCACGCCCTGGGCGGCGGGAGGAGGGGCTCGAGCTGCGAGAACGACGACGACGACGACGAGGGAGCGTCGCGGAAGGAGTTGTTGAAGTTGCCGCCCCCGCGGACGCCTCCGCGGCCTCCCCGACCACCTCCTCCTCGAAAGCGGCCGCCACCGCCGCCTCGGCCGCCGCCTCCTCGGTCGCCGCCGCCGCCGCCGGCGCCTCGGCCGCTGCTGCGCTCGTTGTTGAAACTGCGGCCTCCTCTTCCTCCTCCGCGTCCTCGCCCTCCTTGCCCTTCCCTCGACCAGCCTCCTTCCTCCCGAGGAGAGTAGTCACGCTCGGTTGACACCGCTCGGAGCTGAGAAGGGAGCGATCGGCGAGGCAGAGGCGTCGCTGGGCAGCGCAGAGCAGGAGGCGCAGGGCACGCATGCATGGCTTTTTTACTAGCAGCAGGGGCGATGCCGCTCGGCATTGAGACGGCGGAACGCATTGTTTTTTGATTTCTTCTAGCTCGCAAGCTTCGCACTGTCAGCAGGGTATCGAAGAAGAAGCGCGAAAGAGAAGCAACACGTGTCGCGGGAATAGAAGAGAACGCGGGATCGTCTCGATGCTTTTGCTTTCGAGAAGAAAAAAAGTGCTGTCGCTGTCAGCCGCTTTTTTTCCCCCAGTTTTTTTTTGCAGTTTATCTTTTGCTCTCCCTTCGCGGCCGCGTTTCACCGGGGCCCGAGCCGCGGCCCGAGCCTCAGCAGCAAGTTCCGTCGCACCCGCAGGACCCTCCGAACCGTCAGAGATATCCTTTCACCAGCTCCTCCACCCTCTCCTCCGCCCCCTCCGCGCGGAATCACGCGAAGGGAACGACGAGCGCCGCCGCAGGAGGGAGAAACAGCCTCGGCTTCCCTGCACGCGCGCCGCACGCCCTCGTCCTCCCTGTTCAGGACGCTCGCGTCCAGAGCCTCTTCCGTCTCGGCTTCTATCCCGTGGAGCAAGCTCTTGTACGCCTCTCCCGTGAAGACGACGAGCGAGCGAGGGGCCAGGGCGACCGAGAAGACGTTTCTGTTGTCGATGCGTTTTCCTTCTCCGCCTTCTTCTCCGCCTTCTTCTCCGTCTTCTTCTTCGCCTTCCTCGTCTTCGCTTCGCTTCGAGTAAAAGCGCAGCACGGCCCAGGAGCCCAGGCTGACGATGGCTGCGGCGGGGTGGTAGAGGGGCCCGTCCTCGTGCGGCATGATGCCCTCGCCGGAAGCGTAGCAGTTGACGAGGGCGTGGTTGGGCGGCGGGGGGGAAGGAGAGGCCGGAGACGAGGCCGAGGAGGCCGACGAAGAAGAGCACCAGGCCCTCTTCTCTCCTCCCTCCCGCGCTCCTCCCTCGCTCCCTCCTCCTCCCTCCGCTTCAGCGTAGGCTCCAGTCAGCCTGAGCCTCTCTATCAGCGGGAGCAGCCACGAGGGGAGCTCCGCCGCGGTCAGCGCCCCGCCCTGGACGCTGCCCCCGAGGACGCGGAGCCTCCGCCCCGACACCAGCTTCCAGCCCGGCGCCAAGGACGGGGGGGGAGGAGGGCCGACGGAGGAGCTGCCGCCTGCAGAGCGTTCAGCGGCCGCTGCCGCCGCTGCCGCTGTCCCTGCTGCCGCTGTCCCTGCTGCTGCTGCTGCTGCTGTTCTTGTCGTCGTCGGCTGCAGGTGCCTCAGCAGGGCCTCTTCTTCCCTCTCGGAGACGAACTCGGGGACGTACGCGACGTCGCTGCGCGGGGCGAGGGCGTGGGGTCGGAGAGGCTGAGGGAGGGTCGACGACGCTGGTTCTCGAGGTCGAGTCGTCAACATCACATTGTCGTCTTCCGGCGCTTTTTTCTCCGCGCTCGCTGCGCCGTGGCGGTCCAACGTTTGCGAGAGAGTAGCTGCCATCGAATCAGATCGTCCGTGGGCAGGACTAGCGATTCTCTAGCTCGTGCTTGAAGCGTCGGGGAGGCTTGTTGCTCTGCGTCCTTCCGACTCGTGCTCAATCGACGAGTGAGAGCGAAAGTGAAAGAAAAAATCTTTTTCATTTCGTGACAAAGCGAGGGCATTCAAAACCTCTTCACCCCCTCCCTTCTTCTCCGCTTCTCTCTCTCTCCCCTCTCCCTTCGCTTCTTCCGAAGCAACGATGGTGGCTCCGTCGGTGCTGGCCTCGTCACCCTGCAGCAACAGCAGCAGCAGTGCCGCCGCAACGAGGACGACGCCTGCGCAGGCTCGACGAGTTGCCCCGGTCGCCGTCGCTTCTCTCCCTGAGACGCGCCACGGCTGCTGCAGCAGCATGCCTCCTTCTCGCTCCTCCCAGCGTCGTCGTCGCCTCGCTGCCCTGCCTCCGCTCCGCGCCATCTCCATAGATCGCCGTGCCCACATGGAGCTCGCGTGGAAGCGCCAGGCCGAGGAGGAGGCCGCCCTGGCCGCGCTGGCGTCGCTCGCGGAGAACAACAGCGTCGTCGGAATCATCGGCGGCGACAAAGGGGAAAACGTCCACCCCAACGACGACGCCGCCAAAGGCCCGCTCTCGTTCGGGGCCAAGCGCCGCCTGCTGTCGTGCCCCCCCGGGAGCGTCACCAGGCTCCGCTCCGTGGCGCATTTGGTGAGAAGGCTTTTATGTTCCTCGTCTTTAGCTTTAAGAGAATGCGCGCGCGCGCGAGAGAGAAAAACATTAAAAAAGGCTCATTTTCAAAAACTTAAAAAAACTCTCTCTCCCCCCCCCCAAAAAACTAACAAAACTAGGACGCCCTCGCCGCGGCGGCAGCCCCCGCCGTCCTCGCCGTCGCCTTCTACTCCCGCTCCTGCGGCACCTGCAAGGAGACCCTGCGTGCCTGGGAGGACGCCGCGCGCGAGGCGGGCGCGAGCGGCGCGGGAGTCATCTTTCTGAAGCACGACGTCCGCGACGACTTTGACGAGGCGACCGACCTCGCTCGGCTCCACAGGGTGCGCGCCGTTCCGAACCTGCTGTTCTTCGCCGGCGGGGCCGCCGTCTCGAGGGTCACGCTGGCAGACGCGAGGGTGATTGTGCAATCGCCGAGGGACGGGGCCAACAGGAGGGCGAGGCTCCGCGCGGCGCTGCAGGCGGTCCTGATGCGCGAGACACCGAGCGCAAAGAGGTAGTAGAAATAGGGGGGGGGGGGGGGGGCGGAAGAACGCTTCTTTCTTTCTTTTCCCCTTCTTTCCCATCCTCCTTTTTGAAGAGAGATTGCTTCAATTGTGCATTAAGAGTGAGTTGTTACCCTGAGAGGTAACAAGTGCTTGTAAGACTAGAGAGCGAAAAAGAAAAAGAAAACGAAAGAGAAGATGAAACGAAAACTTTCAACGCAACACCGCCGCCGCAGCCTCTCTCTTTATCTCGCCGTCTCCCTTGACCACCTCTCCCGAGCTTGCGCCTCCCGACTTCACTTTGTCCAGTTCCGCAACGGCATCCGCGACCATCACTGCGGCCAAGTCTTCTACTTTGAGGCTCGGGAGCCCGCACTTGATAGCCCACCTCTCCCCGCCGCGCTGCTTCTCCTCTCCCCGGTCGAGCAAGCCGGGGCGGTAGATAGCAACAGAGGCGCTTTTGGACGCCACGAGGGCTTCCTCCTCTGCCGCTCCCTTTGCCGCGGCGTAGTAGAGCGGGTGCAGAAGGGAAAGGGTGGGCCTCCACCCCGCGCCGCGCGAGGCGCCGGCGGCCGAGACGAGCGAGAAAAGGGGCGCGCGAGCGGCGGCGGCCAGGGCCGCCGCCGAGGCGACGCCGCCGACGTCGACCCTCCAGAAGGCCTCGGCGGATCCTGCCGCCGAGCGCGTGGTGCCCAGGGCGACGAAGACGGCGTCGACCCCCTCGAGGGGGTTTGGACGAGGAGAAGAAGAAGACGACGACGACGACGGAGAAGAAGAGGCAGAAGAGGCTGCTGCTGCCGCTTCGGCGAGCTGGTCGAGGTCGAGCCTGACCGGCACGATTTTCGACGGCGACGACGTCGAAGAAGCCGGCGAGCGAGCGATCGCGACGACCTTGGAGAAGCGTTGCGAGTTTTTTAGAGCTTCCAGGAGCGCGGCGCCTGTGGCGCCTGTCGAGCCGACGACGGCCGCGACGTATTGCTGCTGTTGTTTGGCGGAGCTTGGCGGGGAGGCCATGCCTGCGAGTGAGAGAGACGTGCGCGCCGCGAGAGAAGAAGAAGGAATGGATTTTTCCCCCCCCCCTCGTTGGTACCGGCACAAAACAAATTGCCATCTCGGGCGGAAGAGGGAGCTTGTCGGACGCGTCCACCAGTCCACATCCGTTTTCTCCTCCCGCATCAGCGATCAACAAGACACTGCCGAGCTTTCCGAAGGAGTCGTTCAGAGCCATGGGGAACGATTGGATCGAGCATCTCGAGGCGGGCGACCAATCGTCGTCGGCGGCAGACGCGACCTCGCCCCTGCGACCCCCTTTCTCCCTCTCGCCTCCAGCTCCGGCTCCGACCTCTCCCTCCTCCCCCTCCTCCTCCTCGGTCTCCCCTCCGCCGCGCTTCGTCTGCACCAGGTGCCGCTCGGACCTGACGCTGCTGTCGGACATCATCTGGGAGGGCGTCATGGGCCAGCCGTCGGAGCCGGCCTTCCTGTCGCGCCGGTGCGTCAACTCGTCGCTCTCGCCGCCCGTCCGCCGCGGCGTGCAGCTCTCCACAGGGTGCTACGACCTCGTAGACGTCGAGTGCCGCAGATGCCGGGAGGTGCTCGGATGGAAGTACATGGGCAGGGCCAGCAGCGCCGCGGAGAGGTTCAAGGTCGGGTGCACGATGCTGGCCGCGGCGAGGTTGGCGTCGGTCGACGGCTTTGACGAGAGCGACGAGCAGCGGCGGCAGGGGCAGCGGCATCCTCCACCGCAGCCGCCCCCGCCGCGCCGCTACTTGTTCATCGGGCGCGGGACGTAGCAGCTACAGCAGCAGCTAGCGCTGAGGGGGAAGAGGGTGGCGAGAGAAGTTTATGTGTTGGCGCGCAACCTTAAGGTTTTTGTTTTTTTGTTTTGCCCAGGTCGAGAGTGGTCACTCCAACACTTTTTTGTTTTTTTCTCCAGCTCAATTTCGTTTTTTTCTCCAGCTCAATTTCGTTTTTTTTGACGCAGCACAGCCACATGAGTGACTCCGCTGCCCCTGCTTCTGCTCCCGCTGCTGCCCCCGCGGCGGCGGGCACCGGATCCAAGACGCCCGCAGACTTTCTCAAGTCCATCAAGGGCAGGAGCGTCATCGTCAAGCTCAACAGCGGCTCGGACTACCGAGGTGAAGATTGAATTTTCTTTTCTTCAAAAGGCGATCTCACCAATCCAGCTCTCTTCGGCGACGGCTTCATCTCTCTCTCTTCTCACCTCTCTTCTCTCTCCCCCTCTTCTCACGCCCCTCTCCAAATAAACAACTCAGGAACCCTGGCGTGCCTCGATGGCTACATGAACATCGCGATGGAGCAGACGGAGGTAAAAAGAGAGGGAAAGATGAGAGACGTTTTCTCCGTTGCACTGTCGTCCGCTCTTTGATTTCTTCTTCTTCGGGCCCCGACCTCGACCTCTTCTCCTCAACCTCGAAACCGAAACAAAAAAAACCCCGAAACAAAAACAGGAGTACGTCAACGGCCAGCTGAAGAACAAGTACGGCGACGCGTTCATCCGCGGGAACAACGTGCTCTATATCAGCACGGACAAGGGGGCCTCGTCGAGCTAGTCGGAGAGTTTTGTTGTTGTATTAACGAGAGTAAAAAAGAAGGAAAAAAACGCAAACACTTGAAAGATACAAAAAAAACTTGTTCCTCCTTTCTCTTTCTTTCGCCGCCGCCGCCGTCTCTCTCTCTCTCTCTCTCTCTCTCCCTCCTCTGTTCTCTCTCTCTCTCGATGACTGAAAATCGGGTTGGAAATTCTCTGTTTTGATTTTGCATTGGAAAAGGAAACAGAAACTCTCTCTCTCTTCGATTTTTTCGGCGTCTCGGCCCCTATTCTTTTTTTCTTTTTTCTTTCTTTCTGCCCGCTCTCTCTCTCTCTCGCGCGCGCGTGCGCTCCCCTGCGTTTTCCTCTCATCCTCTCTCTCTTTGTTCTCTCTCTCCATGCTGAAAGCTCTCCCCATTTGAATCCAAACGAATGGAAAAAGCGGAAAAGACAAAAACAAAATCTCTCTCCCTCTCTCTCTCTCTCTCTCTCTCTCTCTCTCAACAACGAAAAGACACGACTGAAATTGGCGATAAAACGCAGGGGGACAAAAAGGATGCTGGCGCCTGCGCTGTACATAAAAATGGATTCGACGGAGGAGGAGGCGGGAATAGGGAAGAAAAACGAGGAGCGCAAGAAGTTGAAGGAGGGGAAAAGAGCAAAAGAAAGGAGGTCTTCGAGAGCGATCGACCAACACCGCTGCCCGCCTCGACCCTTCCCTCCCCTCCTCCTCCCTCCTCTCAACTCACTCACCCTCGTGTTCTTCCTCCCCGCTCAAACCTCTCCTTTTTCCTTCTCCCTCTCTTCAAACCCCAAAGTAAGGCCCGACGCCCTTCACGCCCAGGCCTGCGATGCCCCCGGGCTTCTCGTCGGCCTTGGAGTCGACAAACTCCGCCGGGGCGTACGCGACGATGGTGCGCGCCGGGGCGTAGACCAGCATCGAGGCCGGCCTCCCGTCGTGGTCGCCCTCGGAGGCCGCGAACTCCACGTCCGAGTTCTTCGAGACGTTGGCCCACCCCCCGAACACGGCCTCGTCGGAGGACATCACGACCTTGCGCGGGCGCGAGTCGGGGCAGCCGACCCTGTAGTCGGAGAACGAGCTCGACGGGTGGAAGTTGAAGACCAGCACCAGGTCGCCGCGCTCGACGACGATCACCTTGTCGGCCTCGTTCTTGCGGCTGACCCACTCGTGCGAGGACGCGACGAAGCCGAACGCCTTGTCGAGGTGCATGATCGCCGTGTCGAAGGCCGCCATGAACTTGTACTTGAGGAACTCGGCGTCGGCCAGGTCCCACCGCCGGCGGCACTTGTCGAGCGAGCCGCCGTTCCCGGGCACCAGCGCGCCCGTCGAGGGGTCGTAGCTGTCGTCGCGCGGGAAGTCGATCCACTCGGGGTGGCCAAACTCGTTGCCCATGAAGTTGAGGTACGACTCCCCCCCGAGCGCCATCGTGATCAAACGGATCATCTTGTGCAGGGCGATGCCTCGGTCGACCGCGGGCGAGTCTTTCGCGCCCGGGCCCGAGAGCGCCATGCCGTCGTACATGGCAGCGTCCATGAGCCAGAAGGCGATGGTCTTGTCTCCCACGAGGGCCTGGTCGTGGGACTCGGCGTAGCCTGGAATGGAGGGGGTTGGGAGGAGGAAGAGAGAGGGTGAGGAAAAAAAGTTGGTGAACGAACGGAGTTTTTTTGAGTATGAAAAAAAAATATCATTTTTTGTTTCCGTTTCTCACTCCCTCTCCCTCTCTCTAAAAGATCCAAAAAACTCAAAACCAAAACTCACCGACGCAGGCCTCGGCGTAGCGCCTGTTGGTTAGCGTGTGCACGATGTTCCCCATGTCCCACGACTCGTCGGGGAGCTTGAGCACCTCGATCCACTTATCGGCGATGGCCATCTGAAGTTTTGAGATTTTAAGTATTTAAAAAAAAATTCTGGGTGAGAGGTCGAGGTCGCGGTCGAGAGAGTTTTTCTTCTTCTCTCTCTCCGCTTTCTCTCTCTCCCCGATTTCTCTCTTTCCCCAAGCCCTCCCTCCGCTTCATTCTCACCTGCAGGCGGTAGTCGAACCCGACCCCGCCCTCGCTCACGGGCCGGCAGAACGTCGGCATCCCCGACACGTCCTCCCCGATCGTGATGGCGTTCTCCGGCCACAGGTCGTGCAGCAGCGAGTTGACGAGCATCAGGTAGGCCACGGCCTCGACGTCGGTGGCGAGGCCGAAGTACTCGTCGTAGTTGCCCGTGAAGGCCATCTGTGGTTTGTCGAAGTTTTGTTTTTGATGGAGCCGAAAGAAGAGAAGAGAGAAGTGGTGAGGACGTGGGAGGTGAATCTTTCGCTTCCGCTCCATCGTTTTTCGTGTCGAGTGTTCACCAGAGGGGCAGCCCTTGCTCTCAGGGGTGGTCGTTCGAGTGCCACATGGAATCAAAAACAAAAAACAAAAAGGCGCAAAAAGAACGAACGAAAGCGAGCCAGCCAATTTTACTAACCTGCAGCCCGTGGTGGTGGTACATCATCGACGTCACGCCGTCGAAGCGGTACCCGTCGAACTTGTACTCCTCCATCCACCAGCGCGCGTTGGAGACGAGGAAGCGGAGGGTCTCCCAGTTGCCGTAGTTGAAGCATCGGCTGTTGGAAGAAGAGTTTTTTTTTTGAAAGAGAAGAGGGAAAAAAGTGAGTCTATTTTTTTCCTCTCTTTCTTCTCTTCCTCTCTCTTCTCTCTACGTGCCGGTCCTTGATCTCGCCTCCGGGGAAAAAAAACTCAAAAGAGAGGGGAAAAAAACTCAAAAGAGAGGGAAAAAACTCTCTCAACTCTTACCTGTCCCACATCCAGTGGTAGCCCCTGCCGCCGCCGTGGAAGTACCCGCCGTCGGTCCCGTCCCACATGTTGATGCCGTCGTGCGTGTTCTTCGAGGCGTGCGAGTGCACGATGTCCATCAGGACCACCAGGCCGAGGCGGTGCGCCTCGTCGATCATCGCCTTGAGTTCGTCGGGCGAGCCGCAGCGCGACGACGCCTAAAGTGGAGTTTAAAAAAATGGTTATCCAAAAGGTCAGTTTATCGAGTTTTTTCCCCTTCAGAAAGTGATTCGAAAAAGAGCATCAGAAGAAGCAGAGGATAACGATAGCGAAGGGAAGAGAGAGAGAGAGAGGGAGAGGAAACTGCAGAAAAGCAGAGAGAGAAAGAGAGCGAAAGAGAGAGAAAGCGGAGGAAAAAAAGAAAGCTCCAAAGACTCCAAAAACTCACGGCGAAGAAGTTGGTCACGTGGTAGCCGAACGAGCCGTAGTAGGCGTGCTCCTGGATCGCCATGATCTGGATCGCGTTGTACCCGGCCTGTTTTTGTTTTAGTTTAGAGAGGGAAGAAGAAAGAAGAAAGAAGAAAGAAGAAAGAAGAAAGAAAAGAGAGAGAAAGAGAAAGGTGAGTTTTCCCCCTCTCGTTTTCGTCCTCGGAGAAAAAAAAACTCAAAGGGAAAAGGAAAAAAAACTCTCTTCTTCCAACTTACCGCGCGGATCCTCGGCAGCATGTCGCGGGCAAACTCGAGGTACGAGTTCACCTTGGGCTCGGCCGAAGACATCCCGATGTGACACTCGTAGATGCGCAGCGCGCGCGGCCTCTTCGGCCGCGGGTACGCGAACTGGTACGACTCGTCCGGCGACGTCGGCACGACGCCAGGCGCGGCCTTGCGTGGCGGCTCGTAGTAGACGCCGTTGAACTGGATCTCGTTCCACTCTTGCGTGGCCTGAGTGTGGTTATTGAGAATGGAGCATATTGAAATTGGAAAGCGAGGTAGAGAGTGAGTTTCTTCCTCCTCCTTCTTCTTCTCTCTTTTCCGGACGAAAAACGAAAACTCAAAAATAAAACAACCCGAAAAAGGCAGGAAAAAACTCAATACTCACCCACTTGATCCACGCCGGGATGCGCTCGACCCACTCCCCGTACGCCGTCTCGACCCTCGCCTTCACCTTCGTGCGGTGCGGGATCGCCGAGGACCCGTCGGCGGCGTCGGGAAGGAACAGGCTCCAGACCCCGAAGTCGTCCTTGCTCGCCCAGTGCTCGGGCTTGGGCTCCCAGCTGTTGAACTCGCCGACGAGCCCGACGGCGCGAGCGCCGGGCGCCCACTCGCGGTACCAGATCCCGGGCTGCTTCCCGTCTGCTCCCCCGACCCCGCGGTTGAACCCGTACTTTTCGTACCCCTTGGAGAAGTTGTCGAGCCCGCCCTCGTTGGCGTCGATCGCGGCCCTGATCCCCTTGAAGACGTTCCAGCGGTACTTGAAGTGGTCCGCGTGCGACCACAGGGAGTCGTCCCATTTCAGGCACTCGGTGCCGTCCGAGGAGTCCGGGAGGGGGTTGACGGGCTGCTTGGGGTCGGCGAAGGGGAGCGGGTCTGAGCGCGGGACGACGGGGGCCCAGAGCGCCAGGGGGTCGGAGGCGAGGTCGACGGCGGCGGAAGAAGAGGAGGAGGAGGAGGAGGCTTTCGATGCTGTTGCTCCGGTGGCTTTGGCCTTGGCCTCTGCCGCGGCGACGGGCTTGCCAGCGTCCTGTTGGTGTTGAAAGAGAGGTCGGAGGAGGGAAGAGGTCGGGGTTGAGAGAGAGCGAGAGAGAAGAGAGAGAAGAGAGAGAGAGAGAGAGAGAGAGAGAGAGAGAGAGAGAGAGAGAGAGAGAGAGAGAGAGAGAGAGAGAGAGAGAGAGAGAGAGAGAGAGAGAGAGAGAGA
>Ga0210003_1000229_pt1 | contig 49741 bp, 82 predicted proteins | sample LantaG_FD_182804 | JGI IMG/M metagenome (GOLD analysis project Ga0210003, IMG submission 182804) | Deep subsurface microbial communities from Baltic Sea to uncover new lineages of life (NeLLi) - Landsort_02402 metaG (SPAdes) (version 2) | ecosystem: Environmental > Aquatic > Marine > Oceanic >... | reverse complement strand
GATAATCCTACTCCCATTGCCCATTCTAATGGTGGAAATTTGGAATAATCTCCTTTATTTAATATTGCAGCTACACCAACTATTGTACCAGCAATTGCTAATATTGAAAGTAATCCTGCCGCTAATGCAATTGCACCTATACCACCTGACGCTGTTATTAATAATCCTATACCCAATGCAACTATACCAAATCCTAATATATTTAATCCTGCACCAATAGTCCAACTAATGTCTGGATATTTCATTTTATCTGGTAATATTGAGAATATGTAAGCTGTACCTAAAATTCCACCAGCAACAACTAATGATCCTAAAACACCCTGCGCCATTGTTTTTACACCTAATTTACCTAATATCCAAACTACTGGAGCAAAAAACAGTAAAGATAACCCCATAGATAAGCTACTAATAGCTAACCCTATAGGATCTGATATTGGTACAAAATTGTTAAATATTATACTTGCTAATATCATTGCTCCTGCTAATGGTAAAATTGCAATAACCCCTCTAGTTAAATCAGCTGTTTTTAATCGTCCTAATAACATAATTGCTGGAACGAAAAATAACATAGATATACCAATAACAGCACTTCCAATTAACAACTTAATAGGGTCTTTTATTGGAACAAAACCATTAAAAATTAAACTAGCAAGTACAATTCCACCTGCTATAAGTGGAATAGCTAGAGGTAACATTAACATTTCTTTCCATGTAACATTTTTCATAGCCTTTAAAGCAAATGCTATACCTATTGTTGCAACACCTAATGCCAATCCAATTAATGCAACTGAAAAAACTTGCATTAATGTCATTTGTTGAGTATTCTTTAATATGTATGATGATGCAACTATACCTAATGCTATCATAGGTAATATGACAGGTAATAATGGAATCATCCACAATGTATTTGTTTTAATCTTCGATACTGCATTTAATAATAAATAAGTCGCAACACCTAATGCTCCAGCAATTAATAATATTGATAACCCTTGTGCTAATGTAACTTTTGGTATCATAGATAATATAAAACCTGATGCAGCTAGAGCTAATGCCATTATAGGTATCACTGAAGCAGTAATAAACACATTTTTATATGATATGTTTTTTATATCTATAATCTTACTAAATGCATTTGACATCATTAACATTGCAGTAGATAATGCGATAACTGACATAAAATCAACTTTACCTATAATCTTAAATGCCATACCTAATGCTAATACACCACCAGCAATTAGCATAACCACCTTAATACCATCCACAATTTTATTCTTATTTTTAGGATCTTCTATTCTATCGAACATCCCAGATTCTTTTTGTGATTTGATACTTTTAATTTCTTTTATTATAGTTTTATTGTCAGACTTAATATCAGCAAAACCCTTTTCTGTTATTTTTTTGAGATCCTTAACTACATTATTAATGTTATTAATAGGTGTATTATTAAGCATTTCATTAATAACATCAGATTTATTAGATTTTTGTTGTTCCTTTAATGTTTTAACAATTTCTTCTAATGCCTGAGTGAAATTATCAAGTGAATCTATATATTTTTTATCTATTTTAGACATTTATATTTTATAATCTATTTTTTACTCTTGCGTATTGTGTTTGAGATTTTGATTTGTCAGGTACATTAGAATCCTTTAAAGTTTTATTTAATTTACCAATTTGTGTAACTGTTCTATCAAATTCGACAACTTGTTTTTTATAATCGTCAACTTGCTGTTTAACTTCTTTTTGGTTTTCTGGTTCTAATTGTCTAATATTATTAAGTAAGCCTTTTTCTATTGTGTCTTTCTTTACAATAATATCATTCTTTTTTTGTTCTGTATCAACTAAAATATCATCAACTTCATCTGTTGGTTTTTGGTCATTACTTTTTTGTTGTGGTTGATTATTTGGTTTTAATTTTGGTTTTTTAGATAATGAATTTAAATAACCCTGAGGTGTATTTGGATTATCAATATCCTCAGTAAATATTTTATATTTTTTTAAATGTTTCATTAGTTACAGGATCTTTTTTAATTTGTTTAGGTTTAGCATTAATATTATTTATATTGGTTATTTTTTTGTCTTTCCTTTTCTTGTTTTTGATTAAATAATATTTTATTTTCTTCTTCTTGCTTTCTTCGTTTTTCTGCTCTTAACTTTTTATTAATATCTCTTTGTTTAAGTTTGTCTTGAATTTTTTTCTGATGATCTTTATAATTATCTAATTTAACTTTATACCCCAAATCTTTAGTTGAATCTTTTCCAAAATTAAGTTGTCTATTTGATAATGGTTTAACTTCTGGTTTAACTTCTGGTTTAACTTCTGGTTTAACTTCTGGTTTAACTTCTGGTTTAACTTCTGGTTTAACTTCTGGTTTAGTTCCACTTAGGGGTTTGACATCTTCAAGTGGTTTATCATCAGCTCTTTTTCTATAATCTAAAATCTTTTGGTTATGAATACTAACATCCTTTGGATCTACTGTGTTTACGTTTTCGTTAACTTTCTTTTTAAGATTATTCCAGAAACTATCTAATTCTTCCGCAACAACATTAAAATTATTATCAAATAACTCAGCATTTAATTTTTCTACAATAAAATCTCCATATTTTTTCATTTTAACATTTCACTTAATTTTTTAAGATATTCAGACATATCATCAACTAAAAACGCTGGTTGAGTTGAAATAACTCTAAAGTCTGTGTTAATAGATGGATCTTTAGATCTAACTATATTAAATTCACTTGCTACTGAATTTAATTCACTAGAAATAAATTTGTGAATACTTATAGAATTTATATTAAATATGAACTCTTTTTTATTTAAATTAGTAATTGAATTTTTATTAATTGCAACATTTTTTGATCCATTAGCTACTTTTTTAATAGATAAATAACTCTTACTATTAATTATATATTCATTTAATACAAACATTTTTGTTGGTCTTGGTTTATTTCTAGACGGGAAGCGTTGGTCATATTTAAATAATAAATAAACATTAACTTTATCACTTGATGTTGTTGCCTCATCAGATTTAGGTGATATAAACATATTTTTAAAACTATCATCTTCAACCACTTTATTTTCATTGAAATCAGAGAAACACGATGTAACACACAACAATCCAAAATCTTTAAACACAGAACTAACTGGTGATAAAGAAGTATTGTATACTTTTTCTAAGTTTGGATATGTAAATGCATAATATGAAAAATCTCCATTTTTCATATTGCTATAAGTTAAACTATTATAACGATCAATTGGTAATTTTTCCATTATCTTAGCATTATTTATTTGAATATTAATTTCATTCGTCATTTTACTTGAATCTTTAGTAACTTTATCGTTATTTGGTACTTTACCACCAAAATTATCCTTAGTTATATCAATTGATTCTACATTCATAATATCATTAAATGATGCAAATGTATCAGCTAACTCTTTATCCCATTTCATTTTTAATGAATTATCTTTTTCATCACCCTTATCCATTAATTGTTGTGCTGAAATTTGAATTGATTTTAAATTATAAGGATTAACATATGATGCAACCTTAGTTTTTATATCAGGATCAGTTTTTTCTATTTTTTCAATCGTATTTTCTATTTCTGCTAAATTAATATTCTTGATACTTATTTTAAATAAATCAACTTTATCTTTAAATTTTTCTTTATCTTTTTTGGTTAATATATCACCAACATTAGCAGATGAAACACCTGCTGACATAGCAATTTTTCTTCCAACATTTGTATTTCCAGCTTTAGGATTATCAGGTTTTATTTTAACTAAACTTTCTAATATAACATCAGCATAATCAATAGTTTCTTGTATCATTGAAACTCGTCTAACTTTACTTATTTCATCAATAACTTTATATTGCATATAAATAGTTTCCATTTTTTCTTTTCTATCATCGCCCATTGTTTCATATAGAGTTATGTATTTATCTAAAAAATCATAACATTTTTTCTTAGGTTCTTTAAGTTTAGGAAAATATTTTGGTAATAATTTAACATCTTTTATTTTTTTCAATTTACCATCATCATAAAAGAATACTTCGTTTGTTGAATTGTCAACGTTCCAAACTTTTATATGTAATAATTTACCATTATCATCAACTACGGTAAATTCTTGATCAATTTTAATGTATTCAGAATGATACTTTATAGTAGATAAATTATTTGTAAAATCTTTTACTGACATTGATCCAATATCAACAAAATCAGGTGGTTCAGTTGGTAAATATTCAGATTTAGGATTAAAACTATATTTCTTTTCACACGCAACTCTTAAAACATCAAATGATGTATCTCCACTATTATTAAATTTTTCTAACGCTTCTTTTAATTTAATTAATTGTTTTTTGCTTTTTTCTAACTCTTTACTTAAAAAAATAACATCTTTTTTTAATTTGTTAATCTTCTTTACTTTTTCATTTTTTTCTGCAATAGTATAACTTCTAACATTTAATTGATTTGAATCAAATTTAACTTGACCTTTTTTATCTCTTATTCTTTTTGAATCTTCATTAATACCTTCGGTAATCCTTTTTATTTTTTCAATAAGTTCAGCTTTAGTAAATTTACTATAATCTTCCTCTTCTTCTTGAATGTTATCACCTTCAACATCTATATCATCATATGTTGGATCATCATCTATTTCCAATTCTTCTTCAAAATCAGCTTCTAAATCACCCATAGGATCATGAATAACCTCTTCACCTTCATCTTCATCTTCATCTTCACCATTACTATCAATTAAGTCCCCTGTGTTTTCATCTATGTCAGCACCATTTATTCCTTTGTCAACATCAGAATCTTCCCATTTTCCATCTAAACTAATATTATTAGAAAAACAAAATAATATTATACCTCTAAATAATTCATTAATAAGTTGTGCGATAAGTCTATTAATAGCAAAATATTCTTTAGATTTTTTCCATAGTTTACTAATTCCACCAAAAATACCATCTATTAATTTACCTAAATAAGTATCTTTTAATTTAGCATTATTAGCAAATCCATCTTTATCACCAGCACCACCAGATGTACCACCAAAAAATTCATCTACTTTTATAAAATCTTTACGATTATGTATATTCTTTAATTTCATTTAGTATTTAATTAATTTTTTGTATTCTTAGTCCATTATATGAATATTTTTTACCATATAACACAAAGTAATCATTATCAAATAATAACGGATTGTTTTTTGATCTGTCAATACTAGAATCATACATAACTTCCCCATTCACACTTAAAGAAAAATTTCTTAAATCTTTAATATAAGATTCATATAATTCTTTATTTGATTTTGTGACTATCATACTATTAGACACATTCTTATTTATCCTTGATAATGGGACAGATGGTTTATCAACAATAAGTTTTTCATCTTTTTCTGGTTTATATTTATAATCACCAGTCACTAATTCATCTTTATTTTTCACAATTGGTCTTTTTGTTATTTTTCTAGTTGTATTTTTAGGTTTATTTGATTTTTCTGACATATCTTTATTTTTTGTTTATATATAAATTTTTATTAATTCCTCAGAATATATATAAAAAAAACAAATCAAATTTTTATATATAAGAACATGAAAGTATTAAAATATTCAAAATACACTTTTCTTAATAGATCAGAGTTAATAAAAGAAGGCTCCGAATTTATGCAGTTTCAATTCGGAATCGAGCCAATGGGAACACAAGGTGGTGGAGGGCAGTTTGCTTTCGCACAAGACCCAAGTTCATCATATTATAATTATCAAGATAGTCCTTACACAGATTTTTATGCTAGACAATCAGGTTTAGTTGCAAATTTAGATAGAGTAATGAAACAAGTCAGAGGTCAATCTGGGATGATATATAAAGAAGAAAACCCATTTCTAGAAGATATTAATGATTATAAAAATTTAAAAATATTAAGAATGTTTGAAAATAATAACCTAAAATTAGATGTTTTTATATCATATGAATATAGAGAAGAAGAATTTTTTGGTGTATTAAAAAACTTTAATAGTTTATCAAAACCTAAATTTGAATCTGAAATATTTTATACACCTGAATATCAATACAGATTTGATGTTGAATATAAACTTAGATTAGGAAATTACTTTTACAAAAAACTAGAAAAATGGTTTATCCCAGAAAAAGGACTTTATAAAAATTTGAAAGAAGATAATAGAGTAAAAAATAAAATGGGTGAATTATATGAAATGAAATCTAATAAAGTTGTAGAAGTTTTAGGATACAATAAATCCGCAAGTAACACACCTTATGTTATATTAAAATATAAAGGTGATACATTTCACATAGAAGGTAATGATTACTTTTTCTTCAAATGGAGATTTGAAAAATTAAATGAACAAATAGTATAATATGAAAATTTATAAATTAAACGAAAACACAGAACAATTTAAAGTAGGAGATATAATTCTTTATAATGATAAATATATAGCCAAAGTTATAAAATTACATGATGGTTATAAATTATTAAGAATTAGAATATATCACCCAAATTTATTAAATACAACATTAACTGACATAAGTTCTACATTATGTGAAAAATTTAATGAAGAATAATATGATAACAACATTTAAACAATATTTAGAAAAAATAACCATAGATGTTAAAGTTGGAGATAATGTCCTTATGGGAAAATGGAAAAATAAAAAAACCAAAGTTAAAAAAATTGGAAAAGATGAACATGGGATGCCTACGATTAATGGAAAAAAAGCTACAACATTCAGATTAAGTAAAAAAGAAAAATAATTTTAATAAAACATTTTAAATATTATCATATATAAATTATTATGATAATTAAGTCTATTTCACTAAAAAACTTTAAATCTTTTGGTAATAACACACAAACATTAGAATTTGATACTGATACTGGTAATTTAATACTAATATCAGGTAAAAATGGTAATGGTAAAACTTCATTGCAACAATCATTCGATTTTTCATTATTTGGTATAGTTAGAGGTAAAAATGGGAAAAGAGCAACACAATCAATATTACCAAATAGAGTTAATAAAAATTTAGAAACAGAAATTAATTTCATAAACAATTTATCAGATAATATAAGAATACAAAGAAATTTAGCACCTAATAAAGCTAAGATATTCATAAATGACTCAGATGAATCCAAAAAATTTAAAACTTACAAAAAAGAAGAACGAGACAAAATAATTGGGTTTGATTTTGAAACATATAAAAGTTTCATATCAATGTCAGTTTCAGATTTTGCTAATTTTATAGATTTGACACCAGATGAAAAAAGACGAATAATAAACAAATTATTTAACTTACAAGATCTTGATGACTATTTATCATTAAGTAATAGTCTAATAAAAAATTATAAAGAAGAAAAAATAAAATATAATGCAATATTAGACACAAACACTCTAACAATAAATACATTAAAAGAAAACATAGAAAAAATTAAAAATTCTAATGTTATTGATAGAAAATCAGAAATTGAAAAATTAAATAAATTAAAAAACTCAAAAAAAGAACCATTCTTAAATCTTAAAAACAAAGAAAAGGAATATTCTCTTAAAATATCAAATATAGAGAAAAAAAGATTAGATATAGAGAATCAAAAAAATATAATACATAATGATATACTTGAAATTAAAATTGAAATTAAAAATTTAAACGAAAAATTAAAAGTATATAAATCAGGTGTTTGTCCAACGTGCTCAACAATTTTAAAAGATAACACTAAACATGAACATAACTTAAGTAATATTTTAGAGGAAAAAAATAAGTTAGATAATAAATATAGAGAATTAAATGATAAAAAAGATAATTTAACTTTATATATCACTAAAATTTATAACCAAAAACAAACCTATCAAAATCAACGAAACGACAATACAACGAAATATAACAATTTAGTGTATGACTTAAAAAATATAACTAAAAAAATTACAACACTAAAAATAGAAGAAAAACATGATTCAACAGAAGAATTAGAAAAAAATATATCTGAATTAGAAATTAATAATATAGAAAACAATAACAAAATATCTGAGTTAAATAACAAAATATCAATTCAAGAAGAACTAAAGGGTATTTTTTCAAATCATGGTGTAAGAAAAAGTATTATAAAAAATATTGTTAAACCTATCAATGTTTACTTATGTGATATACTAAATGATTTAAAATCAACATACAGCATCAAAATTGATGAAGAATTTAATGTTAATATATTTGAAAGAATGATAATAGAGGTTCATCCTGAAAGTCTTTCAATGGGAGAAAGTAAAAAGATTAATATCGCAATTGCATTGTCATACTTAAAATTAATCCTAAAAATGAGAAATTTAAATATATTATTTTTAGATGAAGTGTTTTCAAGTATGGAGCCTGATAATGTTAATTATGCAATGAATATACTTAAAAAATTCACCAAAGAATTTAATATAAATATTATTATTCTTGATCCAAAAGTTTATTTCACCGAAAATAATAATTTTGGTAGTGAATATTTTGATAGAATAATAAAAATAGAAAAATACCTCACTTTTTCGACAATTGTAGAATAATATATAAAAATGAATATGATCTTGAATATTTAAAAAATAGAAAATTTTGGAGTTTTATTAAATATTTATAATTAAATTATAAAATATTTATATATAACTAAAAATATAAATTATCTTATGCCAAATATAATAAAAAGTATAATTTCTAACAATAACGACAAATTACCAAAAGTTGATGGATATAGATCTCCTGATAAAAAAACACCCGTGCCATTATCTATGAAAATGGGAGAAAGTAAAAGATTAACATTAACTTATATCGTTTTGGTAATATGGATAGCGTTAGCTATATTTGGTATTATTGTTGAAACAGATTTATATGCACTTGCTGTATATTTTACATCAGGATTACCTCTTATATTAGGATATTTATGGTCAGAAACATCAAGACCATCAATTAAAGATGCTGCACAATTAGTAAAAAATATTAACCCTAGTAACAGAAACAATAACCAAGGTGGATATGGTGAATATAATAATTATGGTGGATATGGTGGTCAAAATAGAGGTCATGATAATTATAATGGTTATGATGATAATACAAACATAAACACAAATAATCTAGATACTAATATTGAAATAAGTATATTTTCAGATGATTCTTCAGTTGAATTAAAAACAGATGAAAATAAATTAAATACATTAATGAACACTGGATATGTTGATACTAATGGGGATAAATATACGTTTAAAAAGGGTGAATTAGAGCAAGTTAAATCTCTAATTAACGACTCTGAACCAGAACCAAATATTTAATGTTGTTTTTTTACCCATTTTAAAAAGTTTTTAACTTTATCAGTTGCTAACAATTTCTCTTTGGTATTATAATATTTACCCAATTCTTTTTCTGTGAAGAAAATATGTATATTCTTATGACAACTTTTACATAAATTTAATCCATGTGTTCTCATATAATCTAAACTATATAATTTTCTAAATAATTTATTAGTGTGGTTTTTTTTAGGTATCAAATGATGAAAAGATAATTCTTTCACTCTATCACAAAGTTCACAATTAGATTCCATCTGATAACTTTTTTAATCTTTTTAATTTTTCTTCTCGTTCAAATCTTGTATTATAAAAATCCAATAAATGTTTTGGTTTATATGACAACTTTTTTAATGTATCATTATAATAAGTATCATTTACAAATACACCATTAAAATTATAAGGCATAATATTTATATAAAAATCATTGTTAAAATCAAAAAATTTTATTAAATCTAAATCAAGTTTATTTGATGTAAATATTACCTTACAATTACAATTATGAGTAAATATATCTATAATATTCATTTTTTTTGAATTAAAAGAAAATCTAATATCATCAACAATTATAATATCTGGTTTAGTTCCATATAAAAAATATTCAAATGATTGATCCATTAAATAAAAATTAACAATATTATTATTTACTAATTCAATTTTATCTTTTTTAATATTAGTAAAATAATTTTTATTAGAAAAAAGATCAACATCACGAAAAAATTGTCTCATTCTATATTTAGATTGTGCTCTAGTATAAGATAAAATAAAAATTTTTTTATTTTTATTTTTTTGTGTATACTGCAATATAAAATAATCTAATATACATGAAACTCCCATACCAGGTTGCCAAAATATAATATTTTTATCGTGTTGATGTAATTTATTAAGTAGATATTTTTGATGATGCTTTAAATTCATTAAAATTTAACTTTATTCTTTTGGGGTGAATATATGGTATGAACGCTTGGTGTAGCGTTAGATACTTTACTTTGCACTAAATGTGAGCATATTTGTGCCAGTGCTACAATAACAGTGGGTTCAAATCCAAGTGTCTTATATAAAATAAGATATATTGCAACGAAAAACAAATCAATTATTATATGTTTTATAAATTTAATCATAATAATAAGCTGCACATACTGCTAATAACAATAACCCTAGATTCATTTTCCAATTAAACCAATCCCCATCAATTACTGTTGCGATATTTAGCAACACACCAATAACAATCACAGCTACCCAATTAACTTTATTTTTAATTCGCTTGAAGTTTTGTATACTCCATCTTTTTATTCTACTAATTCTATTCATCTATATTATAATATTTAATTAAACATTCGTTACATATCGCCAAATTATTGGAATCTCTATCAAACGCTGATACCCCCACACAATATTTAGCATGACAATGATCACATTCATCAATTGTACCAGTCCCTGAAATATCTATTCTCTTTTTATCATTTTTAATTTCATCAATAATAAACCATAAATCCATTAACTTATCTTTTGAATCAATATGACTAATCATATCTGATATCTCAGATTTTAATAATTGTTTACTTTTATGTTTTAATTTTTTCATTATGTGTGTATTAATTCTTTTTTCTTTCGTGTTGCTCCTTTACCACTACAAAATGGACCTAAACCATTAATTAAACTTTCAGGAACAGTTAATAATCTACCACATCGTCCACAAACACCCCTATGGTAAATATTAATTTCTTTATGTAATTTATTCTTATTAATTAAACTAAAAAAGAAACTAAATGCTTTATATGATATCGCTTTTTCACCAATCTTTGAATGTTTTGTTAATCTTAAAACATTAACCCCATTATTATTAAAAATAGTAGCCATATAAGTATAAGCTGAATCATTATTCATACCTGTAAGAACAGATACAAAATAAGGTGAATCTTCTTCTTTATTAGCTTTTTTAATTTTATAAGTGAACCATGTTCCAGTTCTCTTACTTTCCAAAGTTAATGTTGCTTTTCCAGCAAAAATAAACGCTTTAATGTTCTCAATACTTTCTAATTTGTAAACACCTTCTCTATTCAATTCCATAATTCAGTTATTTATATGTACAAATATACAAATAATATGTTAATACACAAAAAAGAAATAGAACTTTTTTTATATATAATATAAATACTTTTTTATATGTCATTATGGTTAGTTGTTTTATCTGGTGGTACAATTAGTTCACCCCCAACACTTGGTCCTTGGGAAGTTGAGTTTTCGGGGAATACTATTTCACCTAGTAATGATGGTAAAATGGTTTATTTGTGGGCGATAGATGCCACAACTACAACAACTACAACATCAGATATAACAACGACAACTACAACCACACAACCATTTTCTGAAATATGTTTCCCGTATCTATATAATTATTTTGCCATATCTGACGCTAGGAATATTACACCTTCTGGGTGGCATATCCCTACCGAAACAGAATTAAACACATTAGTCTCAACACTAGGAGGAGTAGGGGTTGCTGGTGCAAAAATGAGAGATACTGATACTAATTATTGGGAAGTTGGGGAGTCTCCAACAAATAGCTCTGAATTAACAATAAGGGGAACAGGAACTAGAACTGATCTAGGAGTATTTAATGGAATATTGATTAATGGATATTTAATGTCTTCTACTCTTGCTGGATCATTATGGCGAAACTATAGTTTAAATAATTCAGATAATTTATCATTATCTAATGTTACTCAGAAACAAGGTAGACCTATTATATTATTGAAAGATGATTCTGATGATAGTTTAGGGTACATGTTGGATAATGATGGAAATAAATATCACATAACTAAAATAGGGACACAGGTATTTATGACTATAGGGTTAATAACGACTTCTTATAGAAACGGTGATCCTATACCTAATGTAACAGCAGCAACAGGTGTTGGTGGATGGGATACATTATCAACAGGTGCTTATTCTATCTATAACAATTCTTCTGATGGTTGTAGTATAATAACAACAACAACCACAACTGTTGTGCCAATAACGACAACAACGACTACTATAATTCCAACAACAACAACGACTACTATAGTTCCAACTACAACTACATCCACAACTACTGTAACACCTACAACTACAACTACAACAACTACAATAGGACCAGTAGAATGTTTAAATGGATTAGTAATTGAAACTATTTATTTAGGACAAGGGCCAGATAGATTTTTATTAAAAACTGATTATTCACACCCATGTTCAGATATGATTGGAGTTCATTCTTGTGATAGAGCATTTTTTGAAATTTTTGGTAATGATATTTATATAGGAGATAGTTTAATGAATAACCTTGGTGGAACAACTGGAGATGTTACAAGATCTGGAAAACAAACCTGTTATGATTACAATAACCACCCAGATGAAATTTCTATAAGTGGTACTTGGACAGGTAGTTCTAATTCAAGATATAGTAAAAATGTTTTAACAACCCAACAAGCACAAGATATTGCTGCTGCTGCTGGTGGATCAACTATTGATTTTAGTTTAGTATCAACAATGTTGACATATGATGTTATATGTAATGACGACCCTCTACCTCACACAGACATAACTTGGACAAGAATAAGTGATAATACAGGTGAATTATTATACAATGGGTGTCCAAATGGCAACTTTATAACATTAGATGTTTGTTATGGGAATGTGACCATAAATATAGTTGGAGCTGGTAATGAACATTTAAACTTTATTTTTCCTAGTGATACTATTGAAACTTTACCAAATATTAGTGTTGCTGGTGGTACATCAAAATTGATTGATGATGGTACAGATGTATTATCTGTTCCACATACAGTTGTTGGTGATGTATATTATAGTTTTAGTGTGCCACTTATAGTATCTAGTTTTACTGATAGTTTCACTTGGACAAGTAACAATAGGACAAAAACAATAAATATAAATTGGTCTGCTTTTTAATTAAATAAACTTTTTATAGCATTAACACCATTTTTATTTATATCTCTTGTACCAATCCCAGCAAACTTATTGGTTAATTTTGGGACACCTTCATAAATTTCAAACATATCAGAATCATAATCATAATAAAACCATTGATTATCATTCTGTTCAAATAAATATATCGGTTTTTTTTCATCAATTGCACAAGCAATAGCATACCCTGTACCACCACAGACACTATTTTCTGTATTTATATTACCTACTGCAAAAATCGCATCAGATAATTTAACTTGAAACCAATCTCTTGATATTAAATTTTTAATATATTTTGAAACATTATAAATATTTCTATTTAATCTATTGTTTGCTTTTTTAATATGGTCAAACCCTTCTTTTAATTGATTATCTGATAATATTAATTTATTATTAGATTTTGTGTTATGACCTTTAAATGAAAATGAAACAACATTATAATTATTATTAATGGATTCCAATTCAAATATAGTATCAGCACCACGGGCTCCACCACTATAACAAGTTTTCATAAATTTTATTTAATTTTTTTAATCTATTAAATTTTATAATTTCAGTACATAATTGATCTTCAGTAATATAAAAACCAAATTTCCCTCTATTTTTTATTCTATTAAAATATTCTACATAATATCCTAAATTATCATTTATAAAATGAAATCTAAAAGTATAATTAATACCATTATAAAGTTTATTTTTTATTATATAATTTTTAATAGATTTATTCATTTAATGAATAGTTTAAAAAAAAATAAAAGTTATGATTTTTTACATTAAATATTTGATATTATCAATTATCCTATTTATTTCTAGTTGTTTATATATTGATATAGTAGATTTTTCATTCTCATATAATAAAACAATAAACCCTTCAGGGTGATTGTCATCATATGAGAATATATTTCTATAAAAACTTTTATTTATATTATGTTTTAACATAAAATTTAAATCTAATATATTATTTTGATGCAATTCTTCATTATTAGTGTTTAGAATATCTAAAACTATTTTATTACTTGTTACTGGTAATTTTTTAATGATATTATTATTTATTACTTTACCACCATTTTCTAATAACAATAAAGTATAAAACATTATAAAAGTTTTAGAATAATCATACTTAAAAAACATAACATAATCTGATTGTGATATATTTAAAATTATTTGGAGTTTATTTATTAATTTTATTGATTTATTTAACTCTTCTACTTGTGTAATTTTGTATAATTTATCTAAAAATTTAATATATTCATTTAAAATATTGATAATTTTATTTGATTTTATATAACATGACATTACCATATTTTTATATATGTAATATAAAAATATGAAAATTATAATTAAAAAAATAATATCAAATAAAATATGATTCATTTATTATATTTATTTTAGATTAATAAGAACAGATATAGTTATTGCAATCTCATGATATATTTCATATTGACGTTTAGTTAATTTAACAGCATTATTATAATACTCTAATGTTATAAAACCAAGTGGGGTTTTGTCATAATCTTCTAATAATTCTGAATAATATGATTTTATTAACTGTGATTGTAAATGTTGTTTAAGATATGTATCTTCTAAATTATTTACTGATTCTATATTAATTCTATCGTGTGTTCCTAATACTTTACTCCATAATGGATTTATACTTAACGGTAAATTTTGTAATTCTTTTATTTTTGGCTTAGTTTCTAATGATACAGCTTCATATGTATTACTACATTTTTTAAATTCTACCCCTGCTAAATTCTTACCACCATTATGAAATTCATATATTGAAACCCTTTCACATCCAAAATTTTGAAGTAAATGATATAATTGAATTTGGATTTTATTTGCATTTTCTGCGTAACTAATAAATTTACCAGCTAACTCACTACCAATATCTGATTTTGAGAATTTTCCCATTAATTCGTCTATTCTATTATATAATGAATCTATTTTTAATTCTTGATCATGTATTCTTTTAGTTGAATTTTTTATAATAAGATACGCAATTAAAATTGCTAATAATAATATTGCTACAATAATACCATAATCTTTGAAAAGATCTAATACTGAAAATAGAGTTATATAGTTTATCATAAGGGTCTAATTAATTTTATTTTTATTTATATATTAAAATAAAAAACTTTTTTTTATTTTTTCAGGTAATTACCTGTTTCTGCACTATAAATGTGTTGGTGGTTTTTAACTGGTGTTACATTAAATGACTTCAATGCGATATATACATCTTCTAAACATTCCGATTCTGCACCTCCACAAATTATAATTTTTTTGTTTCTTAACTTTTGAAATAATTCAACTAATTCCTCATTAACATAGAACCATTTGTGATTATTTCCAATATAAATTAAAAATTCTTTACCATTTTTCATTTTAAATGCATCACCTTCATTAAATTTATTCTTCTTTGCAAAAAATCTATTCAATGTTTCTTCATCAAAAATATGATAAACCCATTCTTTGAAACCTCCTTTATACTTTTTATAAAATTTTTTAATTCCAAATTTTTTTTCTACTAAATCTACTTGGTTTTTAAATTTATATGTTGGTTTTGATCCACTATTTGAATCCCAAATCTGATATACACCTTCACCATTATTTCCTATTGGAAATTCTTCACAATATTTATCTAATTTCTTCAAATAACCATTTGGATCAGTTGGAAAATATTTTTTAAAATTAGACTGTACATCTACTATTAATAATATATTATCGTGGTTTATTAGAGATATTTTCTCATTTAATGTAAACTCTTTTAATGTTAGGACTTTCATTAGGTTATATATTAAATTTTTAAACTAAAAAATAATAAATATAGTGAAAATAATTAAAATTAGATGAAGTACTTAGAAAGTATAAATGAATGGTTTGGTAAAAAATATGAAATGGGAAATAAAATTGCTCGTAAAATTATATCAATTACAAAAAAAGAAAATATCCCTGTTATAGATAATGGTGGATATAGAATTGATATTGATAATTATATTTATAGTTTTTCTTTTTCTTTCAGTACTACCTGGTACATCTTCATTCCAATATTTTTTAATGGTAAGTTCTAAATATGTAGATTGTGATATAAATTTGTTGTTAATGAATCCTAATTCTTTGATTTTTGATTGTTCGGTATCATTCCAACTCGCACCAATTAAAATGTTTCCTTCAACATTAAATAGTTTTAATAAAAAATCTATTATTTTATATAAAAAAATCATAAATTATACTTTTTAATATCTAAATATATATTAGGTACATTATGACGTACAAAGATAATAAAATCTTTGAAATTATCAAATTTTTTCTTTTTTTGTTTATTATCACCTTTATTTGTTATAAAAACATAATAATAAGTTAGCACATTTCCTGGTATACCTTCTTCATAATATTTACTAACACTAATTTCTTTACTTGATGATGTGATTATTTTATTATCAATAAACCCTATATTATCTATTTCAGTTTGTTCTTCATGATCCCAAAAAGCTTTAAGTAACGATGAAGATGTCATATTAAATAAATTATTAGAAGTTTTTTTAACATATTTACCAAACTTTTTTAAATGTTTCATAAATTATATTTTTTTTCAGTTTCATATTCTTCTCTTTCACTATCTGTTAGAACTTCTTTTCTAAAAAACTCATTATCAACATCTTTTTGTGTACACTGTTTAAAATCATCTATTTCATCTTTTAATCTTTTAACATCAAAAAATTTCCCACTTGCTCTCCAGTGTTTCGGTGCTACATGTCTAGTAAAAACATCATAACTAGAAATAAACGCATCAACTTTATTAATAACGTCTTGTTTCATTTCTTGAAACTCATTATTTGATTTCATAAAGTTCATAAGTTACAATGTTTTATTTTTATCCCAACCAACCATTTTTGATATTTCATTTGGGTTACGCTCTTGAAATCTTTTATATGACATTGTATCAATAAAATATTCATTTCTTAATATAGGATCTCCTGAATTAGCAAATCTAAACTTTTTTAATAAGTCATAATAACTCATTTTATCAATTTCAGATTTAATATCTTCAGATTTACTCATATATTATGATGTTAATTTATCTTTTTTTGTACTCCAAATATAATATCCATTAAATTCATTTTCATATGTCATTTCACCAAGTGTAGAAATAACATTTAATGTTGAATCAAATGTAACAGTTTGTTGAAATGTGTATTTAACTGCTTCCTTATCAATATATGATAGCGGTTTTAATGATATTCCAAACACATCTAATGAATCAGGTATATCTGAATAAAACTCAGACATAGCAAATGTTACTAAATTTTCTCTAATATTTTCAATATCTTCTTTATCAAATATCATTGCTTTAAACACAACTCTTTCAGTTCCAAGTATATCACCTGACAAATCATTAATCTTAAATAAATGTTTTTTCTTATCTGTTAAATCAATATATTGCTCATATGATTTATAATAATCAATCAATGTTTTTTTATGTTTATTTCCAGCGTTTTTTATATTATAAAAAAACTCATCTAATTTGACATTAGGTATTTGAAATTCTTTTAATGAATCCCATTCTGTAAATTTTGTAATATTTAGTATTTCTTTCATATTTTAATTATTATGTTTATTATAATAACGATGAACGGTGTAATTATACCAATTTCTTGCTATTAAATTTGATTCAATAGTATAAATTAAAAGTGGTTTAATTTTATTTAAGAATGCCATTGTCATATCATTTTTAAACATTACATTAGATAATGTTGTTCTATATAACCCATCTTCATAATCAAAACCTGATTCTATATTATCATTCATATGTTTTAATTCATATAATTCTTTTATTTGTAAATCTTTTTCTATCATTTAATATTATCATTTTTCATCAAAAGAATTAAATTCTTTAATGTGTTTTAACTTTGTGTTTTTACTATTTTTTTGTGTTGTACTTTTACTATTGTATTCTGTATCTTTTTCTTTAGCAATTAAATCATCTAATATCTCATGTAACGTATTTTTTACTAATTTTTTATAATCTTCTTCTTTTTCTACTAAATTGATACCTTTATTTCCTATATCAGATAAAAGTTCTTTAAATCGTTTATTATTATTATAATACTTTTTAAGTGCCTTTGCCTTAGCACCTTTATGAATATAAAAAGAAATAATAGGATTTAACGCTTTAAATATATCTGATTTTGCTTGCTTTTTAAAACTTGAGTTTTCCATATGTATTATATATATTATTTTTAAAATCTGATTTTTATATATAATGTTATGAAATATTTAAAACATTTTGAAAATTACTCAAGACAACAAATTGAAGATATGCTAAATAAAGCAAAAAGAGATTCTATAATTGATAAAAATATAGATATTAATAAAATTATTAGTAAATTGCATGATACTCCTAAATTTGGAACATTTGAAAGTTTTGTTGATAGTGAAGGAAACTTCTTATCAGAAGGTGATAAACAAAGAATGGGAGAATATATTCAAGAATTTAAAAAACTTAGATTAGATACTAAAAAAATTGAAAAATTATACCCTAAATTAAAAAGATATTTAGACATAACATACAGAGAAATAGAAAACATTGAATCTGATTATTTTGATTCTAAAGAAGAAAAAAACGCAGCTCTTGATAAATTATATTTAGAAGAAGACGAAATGTATAAATATGTGAAAGAATTAAAAAAAGAAGCAGCAAATCTAGCTAAACAAGCTAAAATAATATTAAACAAATGAATAATTTAATACACATAAATGAATTTTTTAATAAAATTTATGAAAATGATAGTGAAACACACCAAAAATTAATTGATATTTTTTTTGAAGATTGGAAAAATGGTATTGGTTATGATACTTTCGCTAAAAAAATAGGTGAAGAATATGGTGAATTAGCTCAATTTTTATTACAAATTGGAATGTATAATTCCCAAGTTAATAATGGTGGGCACCAACAATATTATGATAATGGGTATGCTAGTTATGGATCAAGTGGTTTTGGTGCAACATACGATAATATTAATTTACATGAAGAATTACTTGATTTATTTGTGGAGTTAAACATGAAAAAAATATTAAAACATGGAAACGAATTATATAGCATATTATATGATTTTGAACTTGATTTAACCAAAGAAGAAGAAGAATGTGATGAATGTGGTGGAAAAGGTTATATAGACTGTGATAAATGTAATGGTAATGGTAATATAGATTGCGAAGAATGTGGTGGTACTGGAGAAATAGATGAAGATGAAGCATGTTCAAATTGTAGTGGTAGTGGGTTAGAAACGTGTAAGGAATGTGATGGTAGCGGGAGTGAGACTTGTTACCAATGTGGTGGTGATGGTTATACAGAATCAAATATTGAAACCCCTGACACATCTTATTGGGGCGACCTTGATGATGAGTATTATAAAATTGGTGATAAAATTATGGAAGAAATTGAAAACTATCTTAATAGCCCAGAAGCACAGAAAAAAATGAAATCAATTATGATAAAATATGACGCAAAAAAATATAACATATGATAAAAAAAATTATTTACATACTACCTTTACTACCTTTACTATTAATACTTTCTTGTAATAACAATAAAAAGTTTGATGCTGAAAGATATCCAGCATCAGATGAAATAGAAATTGTTGATAGTGATGCTAATGGGGTTGTTGATTTTATAGAAAGTGAACATAAAATGGTAATGATAGAAGTTGCAACAAGAGATAATTTTAATTTAGGTGATATAAATTATGTTGTTGATGATACTATGATCATAGGTAACACAACAGAAATTAATATGACAATATCACATAACGTAGAAAATTCAACTATTATATCCGAAGTTGAAACATTTACTAATAATAATCTACACACAGAAGAAATTAGAATTGCTCCTGTGATGAAAGCAAAATTAATTGACCCAGCTGGAATTAATTTCAGAATTATACCAACTACAAGTGAAGAACAATTTTTAGAAGATAATGATTATACTTTATGGACTTGGAATGTGACACCATTATTAAAGGGTGAAAATGAACTAAAATTGGTAGTTGATATTATAATTGACAACAAAAATAAAAGTATTCAAGTGTTTGAAGGTGTTATACATGTATATTCAAACACTACTATTATTGAAATAATATTGATTTTTATTAGTAAAAATTGGATGTATTTATTATCTTCGTTAATTATTCCTTTTTTTATATTTTTATATAAAAGAAAACATTCTAAAAAGAAAGATAAAAAATAACGAATGAAACATATAAAAAAATTAAATAAACATAAACCAAAGCATAAATATGATTGTGAAAATTGTAAATTTAATTGGTGTTGTGGTTTTAATTGTAATTGCCATTTAACATATTTACCTGACGCACCAGAAGATAGTTTATATGTAAATCAAAAAAAATATAATTTATAATGAAAAAAATTAAAACATTTGAAGATATGAAAATTGTAAAAAATTCTGATTTAGAAAATTGGAGTACAAAACAATTTCATGATAAGAACAAATATACTGGTTCAAAAAACCTAAATACTAAAATAGGATATAAAATGATAGAAGTATTTAATAATTATGGATTTTTTGTAATGGGAGTTGGACCTGGTGATTTTTTAAATACACATAACATTGTACTTGAACCTGAAAAAAATTTAAGAGAATATAGAGTTGAATTAGGACTTAAAAATACATGGGATAATTTTTTAGATTGGAATGGTGTCACAGAAGAAGAATTTGAAGAATTATCTCAGGATGAACAAAATAATTTGAAAAAAGAATTTGATGATGATGGTGATATAGCAGATGGTAATATGGAATTCTCAGTATTTTTATCTAATGTTACTAAAGATGAAAAATCAGCATTTGCAGATGCATTTGATTATTTAAAATTAGTCGAAAAATCAATCCCACAAATGTATACAAACCCAACATTAGAAGATGTAAGAAGAGGTGGTGTATTAACTGAGTATGAAAATGAGTTCAAAAAATTTTTAAATAACAAAAAAATTAATATAACAAACGATAATATAGAAATGGTAACCACTGTAAATCATCGTCTATATAAAGACAGTAAATTCTTTTATAATCTTAAAAAAGTTTGTGAAAAACACGATATAAGTTATAGTGATTTAATTAATGACTTGTTAAATATAAAATAATTTACTATCTTTGTACTATGAAATTTTTAGGACAAAAAAGAAGAAAATTATACTCTGAATTTATTTCAGAACATATTCCAGATAACATATTAGTATATGTAGAACCATTTGCTGGATCTTTCTCTGTTGCTATTTACTTATTAGAAGAAAGAGAAGAAGATTCACCTGAAAAATTTATTTATAATGACATAAATAGATATGACACTATAATATATGCTGATAAGATACATCATTTAGATTACAATGAAATATTTGAAATGTATGATAATGAAAATACATTTTTTTATATCGATCCCCCATATTATAGGAAAGAATTTATATATGAAGGATGTAGCGATTACACAAAACAATTTCATATTAAATTAAGGGATAATATTAAAAAATTAAAAGGTCAATTTTTATTATCATATAACAATGAAAAATTTATAACAGAATTATATAAAGATTTCAATATAATTTATTATAAAGGAGAAAATATACTATTTAGAAATGAAATATTAATAAAAAAACATGAAAAAAATAAAGATTAGTAAATTAAACAAAATAATGCTAATATTATTGTTCTCTACTATAATATTTAATAATTATAAAAAATATAATCAAAAACACCAAATTAATAAATTGTTTACTATCACAAATTCTTCAACTGATGATTTTTCATTTAAGAATAAAGAATATATTGATAGTATTAAATTTGAAGTTACTCAAAAAATAATATTTTCTAACTTATATCAGAAAAACAATATACCATTTATTATTGACTCATTAAAAAATATCCCAATAAAAATATCCGAACCTATAGGTAAGTTAATCATGTCTAAAACTACAGCAGGTGTTTTTATATGTATGGATGAACTATCAGATGTATTAACAGAAATTAATTATCTAAAAAATCTTAAATCAAATAATAAATATATTATACTAATTAATAACAGATATTTAAATGACATATATTTAGATGAAATAATTACTCATGAACTATATCATTATTTAGATAAATTGGTGTATAATATAAGTGATACAATTAACAAATTTCAAATAGTTGATAAAGACCTATCTAATTCTGATTATTTAGTTAGTAAAGTGTCATTTTTATATAATATTAAGAAAAATAATATAACCCCTGATTTAAAAAAAACAATATTAAACTTATCAGATGATGTATTATCTGATAAATCATACTTATCAAGCGAAAAAGAAATTTTTGCAAGGTGGAAAACATTTAAATCTAAATTAGTTGACTTAAATTATATTAAAAATATAAATAGTAATGTGTATAGATATAATATAACAGAATATATAGAAACAAACAAAGCTAACACATATGATTTTGAATTATTATTAATAATAGACTTGAATAAATTAGAATTATTAAATAAAATAACAAATTAACATGAAAAATAAAAATTGGAAAAAATCATTACCAAAAAGTTGTAATTTAGAAACTCGTAAACACACTCCGTCTGATTGGAAAAAAAGTTTAAAAAATAATTAAATTCAATATTTTACTAAATTGAAAATATTGAATTTAATACGGATAATCTCTTATTTATTGTTGGTAATCCAATAGGTTCAAGAAAGCGGTTCACAATTGAGAGCATCGTCCTATCAAATTGCTCATCATAATCAATATGTAAGTTTTCTTTCTCAACAATTTCATATGGGTGCATACTTCTCATATAAGCAAACACATTATTTTTAGGATGATCACAATAATAATATTTTATTCTACCGCCTCTTATATTATCATACTTAACTTTATAATTTGAATTTTTATTCAATAAGTAATTGTGTAAAGCTGCTGCTTTTATTGAAAAATGAGCACCTTTAACACAAACTACATCAGTCACATCATCTATTACTTTAATTGGATAATTTGAGCAGCTAGTAGTCATACTAATATCTTCTATATCAGCCATTATAAATTGTTTTTTAAGGTTTTTAACTAAAAGTAATATCTTTCTAATATTAAGATTATCTGGATTAGAAAAAATATATCTTAAAAATTCATAAATATTTTCTCGAACAAATGGTGGAGTTGAAGATTTTACAATCTCTACACCCTTAGGATAAAAATAAGATAAATCATCATAAAAAATACCATCTTCCCAAGAAACATTGTTTATGTAATGTTTTTTCTGTATATGAAGTGCTGATTTATTAATAGTTTCTAATTCAAAATCATGTATATTCTTAACACCAAACATTGCACCATATTCATCAAGATAAGTTGTAAAAATATTTTTAACAATTATCCTATCTAAATGTAAAATAAAATCCAATTCATTTCCTTTGAAATTGCATGATTTCATAATAGGAGAAAAAGAAATATAAAGAGAATCAGTGTCCCCATAAATAGTAATCGGATCATCATCTGGAATTTTATCGATTTTAGAAAAATTGTGTATATCTTTACGATATAAAACATTATAACCACACATTTCTTTTTTATCTTCAACTAAATCTTTCTTAAAAATATTTAATTTTTCCAATAACTCATCAAATGAATCATGTGGATAATGTATATTTAAACAATCTTTACTTAATAAGTAATACTTACCATCTTTTTCACCAATATACTCACACCCTAATTTATTATGTGATTCAATATCTAAATGCCACTCATTATAAAAATAATTTTCTATTTTTTCCAACATATATTTAATAACATCACGCCCCATTGCGGTAATAGCATTAGCAATATGGGAATTTGATAAAACAAATTTTGGGTGTGCGAATGCACCGTAAGTACCATTAATTACTAATTTTAGCGCAAGCTGCATAGCTTTTGCTCTATCATAATCAGCTTTAGTTTCATTAATTTTCTTTTTAAGTTCTTCTATTTTTTGTCTCTTTTCATCAGCTGTCATTTAAATATTAATTCTTTTTATTTTTATATAAATTAAATATCAAAAGGTTTTAAAATAAATTTTAGATTTCCAGAATCATAAATTTTATAAATTTTTCTATCGATCATAATTTGATGTTCAGTTTTATTTGGATTAAATCCTTCTTTAACTAAAACATCTTTTCTAAAATTAAATCTATGTCTTCTAATACCATCAATGATATAGTAATAATTAGGTTGTGTTTTTCCTTGTGGTTCAAATCCAAGCACTTCATATAATTTACCATTTGAATGACTTCTATCAGCGTAAGTAGTTATTTCTTTTGGTTTATAATTTTCAATAAAATATTTAAATAATTTTGATGCTCCACCAATAACATTAGTATTTAATTTATTACAAAACCTAAGTAATTCATATTCACCTTCATTCGTTGATTTTTTACCCATAGCAACTCTTCTTTTACCAAAAGTCATTAAACTAACTAACTCATTATCAAAAAATATTCCCAATTTGACTTTAGACCCAACAAATCCTTGTAAATGATTTTTATCAAGAAATTCTCTAACCATTTTATTATCAAACATTTCTTTAATTTCCGTTTTTCTAGCAAATATTTTTTCGGGTGTTTGGTTTAACTTATTTAAGATTATGGATTTAATTATATCTTGTTTATAAACCCAATCATCTTCCCAAATATGAGTTAATTGGATTCTTTGTTTCTCACATTCTTCAGTTTTATTTAAATGGTAACTATTTTCTTTATGTAATTCATTGTGCCAATACAAACCATTAAATTCAAATGCTATTTTTAGTTCAGGAATATAAATATCTAATTCTAGAGGTGGTATTATACTTCTTGAATTTATTATTATTTCTCCTTTATAGTTTTTTTTTATAAAATCTAATAACTGTATTTCTATCCCAGATATATTTCTAGAAATAATATTACAATTAGTACATAATATAGTTTTACTTTTTAATCTATTATATAATAACGTTCTATCTATTAAAAAAACCTCATCACACTTATCACACTTAAATTCATAAATTTCTTTATTTATAATTTTAGTTATACCATATTTATTATATAATAATAATGTTTTCTCGTCTCTTTTTGTTTTTGAATTATTTATAGATAACTTTTTAATATCAAATGTCATCATTGCATTTTTTTTTCCAAACTTATCTAATGATGTTATTTCTCTTTTTTTATTAGCGCATTTTTTACACCCATAGTAACCACACCGTTTTTTATTATTTAAATACTTATAATATTGAATTATTTTTTCGTCACCACAAACATCACAAACTGCTGTTACTTTTTGATGCGAAACTAATGGTAAGTCATCAACTTTAATTTTCAATTTATTGTGTAATACTGCATTATATCCTAACTTTTTATAATGAGTTATATTTCTATATGAAATATTTATTTCTATCTCTTTCTCTTTTATCATATTATATTATCATTTTTTACAAAAGCACCATATGTTATATAGTAAATGAACAAATTAAGTTTAATGTTAAATGTTAAAAAATGTTAAAATCGTGTTTTTGGTAAAACTTTATTACTATATAGTAATATGTAAAACATAGTACATTTATAAAGATGGTACATTTCTTAAAAAAGTTCTATATGAAATGTAACAAAACAAAAAAAGAATCGTCTTATAGGTATATAAACAAAAAAATTAAAAAAGTTATGAAAACAACAACAAAAACAATTTCTAAATTACTATTATTATTAGGTTTAATTTTAGTAATAAATACCAGTTTTTTAGCATACAACACAAATAATATTATGACTATTGAAACTGAAGAATCACTAGTGTTAGAAGATTGGATGATGAATGAAAATTATTTCTCAACACCAATAATTGAAGAAGAAAAAACACTTGAACTTGAAAATTGGATGTTAGATGAAAAATACTTCCAATAAAAAATAATTCTTAAAAATGAAAATTGATAATGCAAAAGCACAAATGAGAAAAGGAGTACTAGAATACTGTATATTATTGGTATTAAATGATAAACCTTTATATGCATCTAATATAATAGAAAGTCTAAAAAACGCTAAGATGATAGTAGTTGAAGGTACTCTTTATCCATTGCTTACTAGATTAAAAAATGAAAAACTACTTACATATAAGTGGGAAGAATCCACACAAGGTCCACCTCGCAAATATTATGAATTGACTAATATGGGAAGAGAGTTCTTAGTTGGGTTGGAAATGTCATGGATAGAATTAGTAAAATCAGTAGAAAAAGTAAAAATAACAAATAAAAATAATATTAAGAAATAATGAAAAAAACATTCACAATAAATATAAGTGGTATGGTATTTCACATTGAAGAAGATGCATACGAAATATTAAAAAAATATATGGTAAATATAAAAGACCATTTTTGTGATACTGAAGATGGTGAAGAAATAATATCAGATATTGAGTTTAGATTATCTGAACTATTCACAGAAAAAAATGATGATAGTGTTATAACACTAAATAAAGTCGGAAATGTTATTAAAATTATGGGAGAACCAGAAGTTTTTGATGAAGAATCAATTATAACAAAAAAATTAAAGAAAAGGTTGTATAGAGATCCTGAACATAAAGTCATAAGTGGTGTTTGTGGTGGGTTAGCTGCATATTTTGATACAGATCCAGTCATTATAAGACTAACTATAATTTTATTATCATTTATTAGTTTTGGTATTGTTCTATTAGCATATTTTATGTTATGGATAATGTTACCAAAAGCAATTACTACTACTCAAAAACTTGAAATGAGAGGAGAAAACGTGACAGTGAAAAATATTGAAAAATTCTTTAAAGAAACAATAGATAAATACAAAAATTAAAAATTAAAAATTAAAAAAAAAAGAAAAATTATGAAAAAAGTTAAAATTATTTTGACAATTGTAGCAATTTTTATTATGACGATAGGGTTTGCTAACACAGAAAATGTAAAAAATGATTTCACAAAATGTGAAATAACAATGGTAGATGATGTCTTTGTTGATAAAGACATAAAAGCTATGTGGACACTAAACTATAGTGGAGAAGACACCCCTATAACAGTTATTAAACACAAAACAACAAAAGGAATAGAGTATGTTGTTCATTCAAAATACTTTGATGTTAGTTATGCATCAACAAAAAATGGGTTTGGTACAGTGGATGTTAGACGTTCTTGTGTTATTATACCAAAGAAAATAAGTAATGTTATAATAAATCAAAACGAATGGGAAAAACAAAAAATATTAACCCCTAATAAAATAGACGACAAAACAGCATTAGGATTAATATCATGTTATTTACCTATCCTTATTAATGATGAATATTCACATTTATTGAAATAAAAAAAAGAAAAATTATGAAAACATCTAAGAGACTTTACAGAACAAGAAAACCTGATAAAATTATAGGTGGAGTATGTGGTGGAATATCAGAATATTTTGATGTTGATCCAGTATTTATAAGATTACTTTTTGTGGTTATATTTTTAATTGTACCACATATCACATCTGTTGCTTATATTGTAGCATGGATAATTACACCTCTAAAAAAACTTGAACTACCAGAAGTAGACCCAGAAGTAGAAAAAAATTAAAAAATAGGGAAGTTTAAAAAACTTCCCTATTTTTTTGTCATATTTATAATATGAAAAAAGTTAGTTTTGATTTTGATAATACACTTGACTTCGATATAGTACAAGATTTTGCATTATCACTAATAAAAGATGGAATTGATGTATGGATTCATTCCGCAAGATTTGAAGAATCTGATATTAGACCAAAATGGAATGATGATATATTCAAAGTTGTTGATAAATTAGGAATACCAAGACATAATATTATTCTTACTGGAATGTTTGATAAGTATATTTTTTTAGAAAATGAAAACTTTATCTGGCATTTAGATGATAAAAAACTTGAGTGTAACGCAATCACAGAAAGAACAAATACTATAGGTGTACATTTCAATAAATATGATAAAAATATGGAATGGAAAGATAAATGTGTTAAGTTATTAAAATAATAAAATTTAAATTTAATAATTTATATATACAAGTAAAAATATACCTTTATGAAAAAATATTTTCTAACAATATTAACACTGTTTCTTCTATTTTTATTATTTTTATCAAGTTTTTTAAATTTTAATTACATTAAACAAAACAAAGAAATTCTCACACAAAACAAAGAAATAATAGAAATAAATAAAATAGTTGTAAACGATAATAATATTAAATTAAATATACTAATACGAAATGACTCTATATATAATATAAAACAAGATAGTATTATTTTTATACTTAACAAATGAAAATATTATTAATATTATTATTTTTGTTATAACTAAAATAAAATATCGTATTTTTTAATTTTTAAAAAAATTATATTTCTCTTTTTTTATTTATAATTTTTTCTTTAATACCCTCTAATGCAACTTTAATTTCCTCATTTGACATACTTTCAAATATATCAATTAAATTTTCAATATCAGCAGCTACTAAATTGTTTAATTTAGTCTTTCTACTTAACTTAAGTTTTTTAGCAGGGTTTAATACTACTGGATCGGCACTTTCTCGTAACTTCTTAAATGGTTTTATGTGACCACCACCACCCCATTGATAAAATCTTGGCATTTCATTAGCAGCATATTCAAGTACTTCTTTAAATGTTCCTTCTACATTACCTAAAAATGGATTACTGTGGTGACCACCCATATCACAATTTGGATCTTCACCATATACTGAATAAATACAATATCCACCATCGACAGATGAATATTCAGAATACTTTAAATTATTACCATACACTTTTTTCATATCTTAATATTTATAGTTTAACCCTACAAATATAAGAAAATAAATAACAAAAAAAAATATCACAATTAAAAATGTGATATTTTTAGTATTTTTTATATACCTTAGATAGTGTATTAAATACCTTGTATATGCCCTCTTGGGATAAATTTACCAGAATCAACATGTCGTCTTGTTGATCTTGTTACTTGTTGAATATTATCATTAGCTTCTGGGGTTAGTTTATTGTCTGGAGTCAAAAATTCTTGAACTTCTATTGGTTCTTCTTCCTCTTCTTCTACTACTGGTTCTTCTACTACTGGTTCTTCTACTACTGGTTCTTCTACTACTGGTTCTTCTACTACTGGTTCTTCTACTACTGGTTCTTCTACTACTGGTTCTTCTACTGGTTCTTCTACTGGTTCTTCTACTGGTTCTTCTACTACTGGTTCTTCTACTACTGGTTCTTCTACATTAGTTTTTTTTTCTTTCTTTGTCCCTTTAAACATTCCAACTATTTTCTTTCTTTTTTCACTAGGCAACACACCTTCTCCCATAGTTAACTGATTAACACCAATTAATAGGGTAACTGCTAATGGGTCAAAAACGACAACAATAAGTAACGCTACAATATTAACCACTTTATCCATTGGAATTCCAGTTAAATTAGAAATAAATTTATATGGACCAATCTCATTTGACACATCAGACATATTCAACTCAATTATTTTTTGATCATAAAAAGCAATTGAATCATTAACTGAAACTGTTTCTTTCATTTTAGCTATTATATCAGTATTCAATTCTGATATTTGTTTATCTGAATTATCTATTTGTTTTTCAACGTTTCTTGACATTGTAATATAATTTCTAGCATATAGAGTATCCATCCTAGCTTCTTGATTATTCCTTAATTCTGAAAGTGTCTTTATTCTATCACTAGAACTTGTTATTGATGTGTTTATTCTTTCTAATTGCCCTACATATAACGCTTTCTTGTTTTCTGCTATTTTTATATGTGAATCTCTCATATCAATAGCATTTGCTGATTGTTGATAAGCACCTGTTAGGAAGCCATATATACCAATAGAAGTCAATAACATAATAAATACTACCGCAAAAACATAAAAGCCTCTTAACCCCTTCTTTATGTCTTTCCAGAAACGATATACATATGATACTGTTACTAATTTTGCAAATTCTAATGATGCAGCTAATATTGTTATACCTAATCCAGCGGCATAAAACAACTTAGATATACCAAACACTGAAAAATACGCTGCTGTGCCAGCTAGTGCTAATGATGCTATCGCTAACATTATTATAAAAAACCAATTTTTTTTCATAAGTTATTATTTTCATTTTTCTTTTCGTCCACTTACATATCTATCTTTATAAGTGTTTTTTATGTTAGAAAAAGTGATACTTTTATCGTCAATATTTATATCAAAACTATATAAGTTACTATCATCATTCAATAATTGTTTTATTTCATCTACATTTATATGTGATCTTTTTTCAAAATCACTAATTTTAAACTTTAACCCATCATTTTCATCTAACTTATTCTTAAATTCTGGTAATCTCAGAAATTCCATTATTCGACTTACAATTTTTCCATATTTGTTCGATCCTTTTCTATATTCCCCAGAATATTCTTTAAACGTCTTTACACGTGAATCTCCACCATAATTTTGACCAGCAAATGGTAATTTGCCTTCTGGTCCTGCTACTGATGGCATATAAAAACCTCTATCTTTTGACATATCTTGAAATCGTGTTATCATTATAAATTATATTTTTTACTTTTTACTAAGAATTCTAAATCATTTAATATATCATCTAATTCAACACATATTATTATTAATTGTGCCCCATTACTTAGTTCATATTCTAAATTATGTTTATTTAAAAACACAAATAAATTATTAAAATCATAATAAGAATTATTATTTATTTGTCTATATAAATTCACCAAAATAGAATAATTAGCTATATTTTTAGGAAAATATTTAGTAATACCAATATTACGAATATCTAATTTTTCCCCCCATATTTCCATAATATATCTTATAACATTATCTTTTTGCTTATCATATACTATATTTTCAGTAAACTTTTTCATTAACTTATATTACCATTTTTTTCCTTTTGTCATAGGGATCTTCATATCTTCTACATCCTTATCAGATGGACCACCTTTTTTAATCCCAGTTGATTTACTATTAAAGTAATTATTTATATCTGTTACAATTCTAACTGAATCTTCTATAACAGCATTTGGTCCTATCTTACACATTCTTAAAATAGAATTACCTTTAACATGACAATCTATATAACACTGATATAAATAACAATCCATTATTTCTGAATCTCTATCTATTTTTGCATTTTCTATTTTAGTATTAACAATATTACTATCTGTTATATCCCCTCCATGTATTGTACCATTAACCAATTCTGATGATATAAAATTACAATAACTATACCTACCATCATTTAATGATGATTCTATAAAATCTAATTGACTTAAATCAAATATAGTTTTAAAAGTAGCATCAACTATTTCTAAACGGTTTACTGATGTATCATAATTTATAATACAATCCTTAAGATTATATACATTTCTAATCATATCATAAACTTCTTCATAAAAATTATCATAGTATGCTTTAACTACACCAAATTCACTTAATTTATCTACCTGAACATCAATTGTTGGAAATTCTGATATGAAATCTTCATAATTTGTAAAAGTTTTAAATATATTGATATTTTTAAATAAATATTCTTGTAATTTACTCAAATTATCTTCATCTAATTCAGTATTTAAACAATCCCATGTAACAGTTATAAAATAATCCATTAATGATAATATTTCTGCTGTTTTTTTCTGATAATCGCTTCCACCAATATATCTCCACTCTAATCTACCTTTTTCTACTGTCTGGAAATTAATTCCATAATACTTTGTATCTGGTAGCGTTAAATTAGTTTTTAAAATCTCTGTTGCATTAGTAGAAAAATTAAATCCTTTAAACGGTATTAGTTCCTTTACTGATTTAGAGTAAATATTACTTTTTCTTTCTGGAAATTTGTTATATATTAATTCTTCATCAACATCTAATATAAGTTTTAACTTATTAAGTTTATTTAATATTTTTCCATCTTCATTATCTTCAAATGATATGTTTATATGTATAGAACACTTATCATCAGTGCTTGCATATTTATCTAATGTATTTAAAATTTTTAATAATATTATCTTTGAATTTACATATGGTAATGGACCAGTTATTAACTCAACCAACTCAGGTCCCCCACTTAGGTCTGGTTCAATTTTAAAATTGTCTTCATCTGGTGTAAATTTAGAGTGATATTTCCTATATCCATGTACTTTTATAGGAGCAAGTGTATTATTTAATAATTCTAATAATTTAAAATAAGATCTATCTGTATAAAACTCAAATTCAAACCCTATAATTGCATTTTTTAACTTACTAAAATCTGTTATATATTCATTAGAATAGATTTTCATTAATTAATTGATATTTTTAGAGTATATATTAAAAAAATAAACTACAAAAAATATTATAAATTATATTTTTTTTGAGCATCCATTATTTCAAACATTTCTGTTTCCTCTGGGGTTGCTTCTCTAACATTTTTAAAATCTTTATTTGGCACAAACTTATGATCATCAGTTATATTGTTATTATTTAAATAGTCATCTAAATCATAACCTTTTATAAAATATCCGTTGTTATGAAACTTACCAATTAAACAATAATCAAATTTTAATTGATATTCATATACATAAACCGTATTTTCATCTGCTTCATAACCAAATCTATTAACTTTTTCGTATGTTTTTAAATATTTCATAATTATTATCTATCCATTATAAACCAAGCGGTATTTGTTTCAGAATTAACTCTCTCTATAACAGCGTTCATTTTTTCTTGTCCTTGTGTTATCATATCAGCAGCATTATATGAAAAATTACCAGGCATATTGAAATTAAAACGACCAAAAGCTTGCCCCATTCTCATTTGACTCAAACCAATAACATATTGCTTAAAATAAACAACATCAAACATTTCTTCTTCTTCTATTCTAACATAACATTCTAACATTAAGTCTGTATGTACTGGTGCTAAGAAGTTTAACCTTTTTGAGTTGTGGTTATAATTAAATCTTGTGGTATTTGTAGTCATTTTATTAATTTGGTCTGCAAAATTACTAATAACTGAACGATAAACACCCAATTCACCTGCGGTAGCCACAAAGGATGTTAAAAAAGGTTGATTTGTCACTCCCATGTTTATGGAAAGATGAGGAGCTTGTATTCCCAGTCGAAATAATGTGGGGTTGTCGATTCTAACAATTCTAGTTATATCTTCAACTTCTTCTGGTAATATAAGATATTGTGTTCTATTATAAACTTCAGTAGATAAAAAAGTTTTATCTAAATAATAAAACATCTTTATTTTAGAAAATTGATAATTTTTATAAAACCAATCAAGTGCTTCCTCTCTAATTAACCTATATATCTCTAAATCAGGGAGAACCTTATCAAAAAGCCCTGTCATTGTTAAATCTGCTTGAACTATATCTACTAATTGGTCAATTGTCATTGCCATAATATATTAATATTATTTTTTAGTATATATAAATTTTAAATTTCCAGAATCATAAATTCTAAATATTTTTCTATCTAACATTATTTGATGTTCAGTTTTATTTGGATCAAATCCTTCTTTGATTAATTTATCTTTTCTAAAGTTAAATCTATGTTTTCTAATACCATCAATGATATAATAGTAATTTGGTTGAGTTTTATTAATAAATTCAAACCCTAGAACTTCATATAATTTACCATTTGAATGGCTTCTATCAGCATAGGTGGTTATTTCTTCAGGGTTATAATTTCTAATAAAATATTTAAATAATTTTGATGCACCACCTATAACATTAGTGTTTAATTTATTACAAAATCGAAGTAATTCATATTCATCTTCATTGGTTAATTTTTTACCCATAGCGACTCTTCTTTTACCAAAAGTCATCAAACTAACTAAATCATTATCAAAGAATAACCCTAATTTAACTTTAGATCCAACAAAACCTTGAATATGATTTTTATCTAAAAACTCTCTAATTAATTTGTTATCAATTATTTCTTTAACTTCAGTTTTTCTAGCAAATATTTTATTTGGTGTTTGGTTTAACTTATTTAACATCATTGATTTAACTATATCTTGTTTATAAATCCAATCATCTTCCCAAACATGAATTAATTGATTCCCTTGTTTTTCACATTCCACAGTTTTATTTAAATGATAATTATTTTCTTTATGTAGTTCATTGTGCCAATATAAACCATTAAATTCAAATGCTAAATTCAATTCAGGTAAATAAATATCTAATTCTAATGGATTTATTAAACTTTTTGAATTTTTTATTATTTCACCATTATAATTTTTGTTTATAAATGTATGTAATTGAATTTCTTCATTAGATATACCATGTATAATTCTAAAATATGGTGAAATTTCTAGATTTGATATAATCCTATTTCTTAAATTTGAGTACCCTATTGTAAATTCCGCATTATTTCTTTTACATAATAATGTATATTCAATATTACTATTTCCTTTATCTATATGTGATATGTAATCACAATCAAATTTCTTAATAGATATTTTAATATAATCAATATGATTTTTTTTATATGTTTCTAATGCTTTATTTTTTATTTTTTTATCTGAAAATGGTGAATTACCACCAAATTTATCATTAAAAATATCCGTAATTTTATTCCTAATTTCATCTGATGATATAGCATAATCACTATTATATTTTATATTACATGTTTTTTTTCGTTTTTCTTTAATTATATTTTTTATCTCAAATGACATATTATCATTGGTTTTTTTTCTCTTAATTATAATTTTATTTTTTTCCTCATCAGATTTATTCTTCCAATTTTCTTTTTTTTTAATTGTTGTTATCTTTTTTTCTTCTATAGGTCTATTATTTAATTTGTTTTTTATTTTTTCTTTTACCTTTTCATTTTTTGATGCTGATGTAAAACCATATTTTTTCAATACTGTTTCTTTAAGTTTATTTTTGATATTTATGTTTTTCATAGGATTATCAACACCATATTTTTCTATGTTTGTTTCTGTTTTACTTTTTTTAATACAATCAATATCACCACAAGTTTTAGTCCACCCATACTTAAATGATTTCCATTTTTTCATTTTCCCACAATCACATTTTATATTTATATCTGGATTTAAATACTTATGTATTTTTTGAGGCAACAATAAATCATCTTTAATTATATCATCTAATTCATCAATTAAATATGTGCGGTTTCTTAAATATAAACACAATGAACCAATATTATGTTGTTTATTAAGTATTATATTTTTTAAATTTTCCATATGTTTTTTTATTATTATATATAAAAATAGCAACCCCCCATGAATATAATTAATTATTATATTTTTTATTTACAATATTATTGTTATATTTGTTAATTATGAAAAATAGAGAAGTTTCTAATTATTTAGATGAATATAAGGGATACAAGGTTGGTTCGGTCATTACAATAACTAGTAAACCAAATTCATGGTCAAGTACATTAAATTCTAATTATTATAAAGATAGTAACATTAAATTTCCTTATACTTTTAAAATTAAAGAAATAGCAGTTAGTATAAATGATCATATATCTATGACATGTGGTAAATTTGGGTGGGCATTTGATGATTTAATTAGAGATAATAAAGTTAAATGGAGTCAACAAGAAGAAAGAAAATTCAAATTAAATAAAATTAAACGATTATAAGTTATATTTATTTATTTCTAATTCAAATTCACTAATTTTAAAATATCTATCAAATTCAAACCAATTACCATCTTTACAATATGGAGTACGTCTACCACTATCATCAAGTAATAACCTAATATTCGTATTGTTCCTTAAATTCTTTGCTCTAACATATAATATACCTTTAACCATTTTTAATTTTGTTATTTCACAAATTTCATCACGGTTAACAGTTCTAGATGATGGTACAATAATTAAATTCTTACCAAATTTTTCCTCATTAGTACCACACCACTTATATTTATCACCGATAAAAATAGGTCTATCATTTCTTATTTTCTTATTCATAATCACAAATATACACATTTTTTGTTGAAATATTTTTTTAATTGAGTTTTTTATTTATATTTGTAAGATTATATGAATTAAAAATAATTTATGGAAAAACTAAATAAGAGAAATGTTGGTAATGTACATAATGTTATCAACGGACTAAAAGATGTTCCATCAGAGGACATATTAGAAGTAAAAAATTTAATTAAAAAACCACTATTGAGAAATGATAAAATTAGCGAGAATGTAATTGCAGATATCTATTATAGTTTAAAAGTGAAAATAAGACAGAAAATTGATAATGAAATATGGAAATATCTTATCAACAGAAAACAAAAATTTTACTATAATTTAGTAGACAAAATGGATATTTTTAATATGACATCACTTGATGATGTGTTTAGGAATTATCCTGGATTTAAAATTGAATCATTATACCTAGCTGGAGGGATGGATAAATCAGCAGATGTAGGTGCAGGATGGAGATTAGTTGTTGAAAACGAATTTGAAAAATATGTTGGTAAAAGTACAGGTCTACCTGAAATAGATTTAGGTCCATTCGGTAAAACTGAACCTAAAAGAGTTGTTAATGATATTTATTTAGATCAATTTATTGAAAATTCAAAAAAAACAATTAAACTTTACAATAAACCACTTATTCTTAATCCTGTAAGAAAAGAAATTGATAGAACTAAAGATATAGATTTTCTCAATGGTGCAATGACATATAAGACTTTCAATAATGAGACAGATATTGATGATTTTGAACCAACATTCACAAACTTAAGAAGAACAATGTCAAGAAGTATTGAAGTTGGGGATGAAGAACTAATTAGACTTTCTGATTTTGTGCTATTAGGGTTAAATCAAGCAGCATCAGCAGGTACATATGGTGAGTTACAAACTCAATCTTTTATGAGAAAACCAATATTTACTTGGATGTCTGACAAAAATTGGAAATTAGGACAAACAAAAGATGATCCATTTGGCGGTTTCTCTTTTTGGACACTTCCACACATCACAAAGTTTGCTAGATCAGAAGAAGATATGAAAACTTTAGTAGAAACAATTATTAGATATACAAAATGAAAAATGAAGCTAAAAAAGTTATAATTTATAACTTTTTTAGCTTCATTTTTCTTTCTTTTTTGATATTATTATATTTAAAAACAAAATCACCTTGTGTTATGTTTTTATCGTAAAAAACTTTAATTATATTCCCATTGAAATTTATTAAACCCAAATAATTTGCTAACCCATAAAAATCAACAACGGTTTCTTCTGAAATATATTCAAAATTAATATTATTTATATCTTTAGGGTTTATATAAATAAAATCATAATTATACTTATCAAATATTTTTTCTAATTTTTCTAACATACTTATCTTCCATACCATTTTTCTCTTTTATTAATAATTCTATTGTAATTTTCTAAACACCCTAGTATATAATCAGTTAACATATAATCTGGGGTGTTACTTTCATTTTCAATACTATATTTATTAAATAATTGAGTTAATTCTGTTATAAATTCCACATTTTCGGAATTAACAGGATTTTTCATAGATCCATCTTCTTCATTACCTATTTTCATCTATTTTGTTTAATTTTTTCTTTCTATCATCTTTTATAGAATATTCTTCAAATTTATCTTGAACATGATAGCATTCATATATTATCCTACCTGTTTTATCATTCTTAATATCCCAACCTCTCTGTGAACTACCTATAATTGTAAATATCTCACCTTTTTCATATTGTACTCTAAAAAACCAATCCTCTTTTAATTTAACCTTATCAATACTGCTCATTTTTATCATGTTTTTATCTTTAAAAATTGCCTTTCAGGATAAAACCCAATTTTTATGATGTCATATTTTATAGTATCTAAATTATATAATAATATAATACCAGGTTGTTCAATAGTACCTACCCTATATAAAATTATATCGACAATTTTATTATCAATTATTAAATTTAATTTTTTTTCTTTTACAATAATATCTATTTCCTCTTTATATTTATTGTAATTATGTTCAGATAAAATTATATTGTTCGCTCTTCCTATCCTACCATTTGATGCAACATAATTAATACCATTTATTATTTTTGCTCTAATCTTTAGTGAATTATTTACTGAAAATTTATTTAAAATTCTTTCCTCATGTTTTTCTGATAAATCATTAATTATATTAATATAATCACGTTTTATATCAGATAAAATTATATCATTTTTAATATTATCTTTTACTGTATATGTTGAAACTTCAAAGGGGTCTTTAATATCAACAACCATTAAAGAGTATTCATCACTTTCATGTATTTCTTTACTACACATAATTTTTTTTATATCTTCAAAATTTTCGATTTTCATTTTTTACTTTTTACTTTTTATTTTTATTATGCTTTTTTAGGTTTAATCATCATAGTCATTCTTTTACCTTCCATTTTTGGTAAACTCTCAGCCACTCCAAGTTCAGATAGTTCTTCAGCAAATCTCAATAACGTTATTTCACCTTGTTCCTTATAAATTATTTGCCTACCTTTAAAAAAAACAGTTGCTAATACTTTATCACCATTTGATAAGAAATTTTTAGCATGTTTCAATTTAAAATTAAAATCATGTTCATCTATATTAGGTGTCATTCTAATTTCTTTAACAGTAAATTGTTTTTGTTTTTGTTTTCTCTTTTGGTCTTTATCTCTTTTCTGTTTGTCATATAAAAACTTTTTATAATCAACAATTTTACAAATTGAATTATTATTATTATTTGATATTTCAACTAAATCTAATTCCATTTCTTTAGCTATTTTTAATGCATATTTTGTATCTACCACTCCATTTTCAACATTATCACCAACTAATCTAACTTGTGGAACACGTATAGAATAATTTATTCTATGTGTTTCTTTTCTTTTCATATATTAAACTCTTTCTTTTTTTTATAATTTTTAAACCCTTGATTTTTAGGATAAATTGAATAATCTAAATAAATTTTATCAAAAACGTCATTAGAAAAATATTTTTCTAACCTTAACTTAGTGTAAGGGTCTGTGTTTTTCATTTCTTGAACTAACTTATTCAAATCCTTTATTCCTTGCATATATCGTTTAGCAACATATTTATCTTTTTTGTTTTTTATTAAGTTTTCAACTAATCTTTGCCACAAAAATACTTTATGACCACTTTCTATCATACTTAATGATTTTTTGACCCCAATATTATCTTGATCAAAGAAAAATCTTAAATCTAAATCCTCAGACATTAAAAATGACATTTCATCAATAGAATTTATTCCTATGGCACCAATTGAATTAGGGAAAAATATTGAATCTAAATAACCTTCAAATATTGTCACTGGTTTATCCCAATTGACATTTAATATATTATAAAAATTTGAAATTTTGTTATAAGATACTGCTTCTATCTCATCTAATGGATCATCGGGGTGTAACATATTGTATAATTTTTCAAAATTGTATGTTTTAAACATCCTTTTATCACCTGGTTTTAAATTTCTTATCTGTAACCCCAAAACTTTATCACCTGACTTATTTAATATTATCATAACCTTCTCAGTCCACTTATCAGTTATCTTAAAATCAGATTCATATATATTTTCAAAATTATCTATTAACCTATCATACTTTAAATGTTGATATACCGCAGAATTTTTTTTAATTGGTTGAAAATTCGAAAATTGTGATTCAGGGTTGTTATTTAATGTTTCCATTAAGTAATTAATATCTATTAATTTATCCAATTTATTAATTACAAAATTATCATCTTTCTTATATTTAATATTCGCATCAATATAATTATAAATATCCATCTTCTTTTGCATATCTAATTCAATATCATATGTTTGTATTAGTTTTGGAAAAGAGCAATTACAATTATTTTCATTGAAACAGATGTGCATCATATTAGAATAATATAATGTACCTCTAAGTTTTCTTCCTGGTGCTTTTTCAGAATCACCACATATAGGGCAACTATATTGTAACCTATCTGGGAACTCTTTAATTTTCCATTTTCTTGGATCTTTATGTGCAGTTTTTAAAACATCTAAAATTTTAGACTTAATATAACTTTTATCTAGTTCTGCTACTTCCATATATTTTTATTTTTATAATTCATTTAAAAATTATATTAAAAATAATATTATTTGTTTATTTTTAATATATCATAATATATGTGTGACATGGGTAATTTTTTTAATAGTCTAGCTGATTCAATATGTTTATCATGTGTTTTTTTAGTTATATTAATAAATTTCATTGTTTCATCATATTCATCATCATCAAGAAAAAATATCAATTCTCCCCAAATACCCTTCCATTTAAATTTACCCGTCTGACCGTCATTTCTAACAGCTGGGATTTCAATTAATTTAAATGTATCATCGTCATAATAATATAACGTATAACCTTTTGATTTATAACTATCTATTATTCTTTTGTATAAATCTTTACCGTGTTTTTTAAATACTCTATCTTCTTTACTTAAATTTTCGTATAATTTTAATATATTCATGATATTTTTGTTATATTTGTGTTTATATATAAATTATTATAAACAAAAAGTTGATTTTAGTTTATAATTAATAAATCAAAATAATATTAAAAATGAAAACAGAAGAAATATTAATATGTCAATGTCACTCAACAGATCACCAAATTGTGTTTCTATATGATGATGAAGATAATGATAGAATTGTGTATATGCACACACATTTAAGTAAAAAAAGCTTTTGGGAAAGAATAAAACATGGAATAAAGTATATATTTGGATACCAATCAAAATATGGTGCATTTGATGAATTTATAATCAAACCAGAAGATGCATATAAATTTAAAAAAGTATATGAATATCTTAATAAATGTGAATATCATATAGAAAGAGAAGCAAACTGTGAAGATGATGAGTGTATTATGAAAGATAATTTAGAAATTGATTAAAAATGAATAAAATTATAGTTTTAGTAGGATCTAAAAGTATAGGTGATACATTATGCTCAATTCCAACTATAAGACATCTTAGCGAAATTTACAATAAAAAAATACATGTTTTTACATATCAACCAGAGTTACTTAAAAATTTACCATATGTAATATTATCTGATAATTATAATGTCAATGAAAATGAAATTTTAATTGAAACATTTAGGCCTGATAATTATATACACACAAGAACAGATATAAGACAATTACATGCTATAAGTGCTGGGTTTCAATTATTACCAGATGAAATTCAAATTGATTTTTATCCTGATGAATATAAAGAAATAAAAAACTTACCAGAAAAATATGTTGTCATTCACCCATCAAAAACTTGGCCTTCACGAACATGGGAAAAATCAAGATGGCAACAATTAATAAACGAATTAGAAAAATTAAATATCCCTATTGTTGCAATAGGTAAAGATTCAAGTGAAACTGGTACATATAATATTAAAAAACCTGTATATGAATTAGATATTAAAAATGGGTTAAATTTAATTAATGATGATGATATAAATATTCACCAAGCTTATCATATAATAAATAAATCAGAGTTAATTATAACAATGGATTCTGGGATATTGCATTTAGCTGGTGCAACTGATACACATATTATACAATTAGGAAGTTCTATACATCCACAATTAAGAGCACCATATAGAAATGGGATTCAATCATATAAATATTCTTATGTTTTAGGTGAATGTGATATTTTTTGTGCATCCAATATGAAATATAATATTAAACATAATGGTATACATACAACTATGCCACCTGTTGCATTTTGTTTAGAAAGAACAGAATCAATAGGACAAGATGTTGATCCAGACCCAAACATTTATAAATGTCACCCAAAAGTAGAACAAGTTATTAATGAAGTAGTAAAAAATTATAATTTTCCAAACAAAGGAGAAATAATATTATGAAAATAACTAAATATTCATTTAAAAATTTTTATAAAAGACCATCTAAAAGAATGTTTATTATATTATTAAAAGCTATATTTATAGATGTTACAATTTTTGTTATATCTATTATTACATTTCAAAAAATACCAATTGATGAAAATTAATAATACTCATAAATGTAAAAAATCTTTACAAACAGTAGATTGTAATATACAACAAGACAAATTATATGAAATAACAAAAATTTCTTATAAACATATTATGATAAACACAGAATGTACAAATAAATTTGGGGATAATGTGTATGAGTGTTTTTCTACTACAAAAGAATGTAATGTTTCACCTTTTTATTTTTATGATTATTTTTACACAAATCAAGAATTGAGAAAAATTAAATTAAATAAAATTATAAATAAAGGAGAAATAATATTATGATAGAATTAGAAAGATTAAAAATAAAAAGAGAATATACATTATTGTTACATGATCTTGAAAAAGAAAAAGATAATAAAAAATGGACCACAAAATTATCATATTTTTTAATTAAATACGTTGAATATTTTGATGATGTGACTATAATACAATATAGTAGATTTGGGTTTGTGATAACATATGTAATTTATGTAAAAGATAAAAAAATTATTAGTTTTGATGAAGAATTATTAAGTAATGGGTATAATAGAACCACTATGAATAAATTAATTCTATCTAAATTAAACAAATCAAGACACAATTCATATAAAATAAAAAATAATATAAGAGAAATATCAGAAATAGATTATTAAATTATGATTAAAAATAAAAAAGCATCGTATGAATATTTCCTACTTGATACGTATGTTTCAGGGATAATGTTAGTGGGAACTGAAATAAAGTCAATTAGATTAGGTAAAGCATCACTGGTGGGTAGTTTTTGTGCATTTATAGATGATGAATTATTTTTAATGAATTCACATATAGAAGAATATAAATTTGGGAATAATTTTAACCACGAACCTAAAAGACAAAGAAAATTACTTCTTAATAAAAAAGAATTAAAAAAGATTAAAAATAAAATTACAGAGAAAGGTTTAACTGTAATACCAGTAAACATGTTTATAAATAAAGAAGGTTTCTGTAAAGTTACTATATCAGTTGCTAAAGGCAAAAAACTGTATGACAAAAAAAATAGTATTAAAGAGAGAGACATAGATAGACAAATGAAAAATTTCTAATTTTTATTATTAATATATAGCATATGAAATATTTAAAAACATTTGAAGGATATGGTAGTGATGATCTAATTGATTATGTTGATTATCATATAATTGAAGAAATTTTTGATGAACATCACTATGTTGATTTTGATGATGCATTATATAACCACCCTGCATTAATATGGGATTTTATTGATAATGATAGATTTGTGAGAGATTTTGAAAATGGGTATTTAGAAAATCAATCATTAGAAGATATCAATATAGATGATATAAAAGAATATATTAAAAAAGATGAAAATCTTACAGATGATAAGAAAGAAAAAATACGAGAAAAATATTTAGAAAATAACGAAGGTGAAAACGAAGAAGATTTATATGACGATGATGACTATGAAAATATGTTAGATGAATTTGATGATGATGAAATTATAGAAATAGCAGAAGAAGATGAAGATGGCTATGATATAGCATATAACATATTATCAGGAATGTTTGAAGGACAAACAGCAAAAGAAATAATCGATGAGTTTTATGGTGTAGATACAGAATTTTATGATAAAGATAGAAATTCTTATGATTTCAAAAATACGTATGATAATAATTTTAATTCATTAAAAAAAATTGTTATAAATTATATTGATAAAGATGGTCTTGTAGATCAATACAAAAAATATGATAAAGAGAATGATGATTATGTTAAAGAAACCGCAGCACAATATATTGATACATCACCCAAAGCACAACGAAATATAATTGCAAATAACCCAGAAAAAGCAGTTGAATTATTTGAACTTATTGAAGATAAAGATGAAAAACACATTGGAAATGAATATAATTTTCAAAAAGCATACATAGAACAATATATAAAGGAAAATTCTGAAGATGATGATAATAATGAAATTACAATAGACGCTATAAATAATATTAACAATACATTTACAATAAATTCTGAACTTGAAAAAGACTATCCAGAAATAATAGCAATGATTAAATATAATATATAATTTTTTTTATTGAACTTTTTTCATTATATTTGCTAATTAAAGAAAAGAATTAGTTATTATGAAGAAAAAATTATATATCGACATGGATGGAGTCATGTGCAACTTCGAAAAAGCATATAATGACGATTTATTAAAAAACCCAACACAACCATACCCACAATCTCAATGGGGATTTTTTAGAAAATTAGAAGAAATCCCCAACGCAATTAAATCAATTAGAAAATTAGAAGAAAAATATGATGTTTGGACATTAACTCGTCCATCATTTTATAATATCAATTGTTTTTCAGAGAAAGCAGATTGGATATTAGAATACCTTGGATTTGATATGCTTAAAAAACTTATTATATGTGGCGATAAATCACTTTTAAAAGGTGAATACCTTATTGATGATAAGGGAAATTGTGGGCAACCTGATTTTGAAGGTGAATGGGTTGAATTTGGATCATTTGAAATACCTGATTGGGACGCAGTTATTAAATATTTAATGTAAAAATAATGGAAGTTATTAAAGTTGGTAGAATTTACAGAAAACCTAAAAATTACTTAAGGGAATCATTAATTTGTTCTTGTGATTGTCCAGTGATGTACAACGAAAAAGACCCAAGAATATATTTAGGTGACATTAAAGTTAAATATAGTGTAAAGCCTATTAAAAATAATAATAAACATTCAATAAATAAAAATATAACCAGTAATAGTTATTGGAATACAATATATAGTCATTGGGGAGAATTTGATGAAGTTGTTGAGTTACCAGAATTATTCAGTAAACTTAATGATGATGAATTCACGGTTAAAGTGTCAGAATTTACAAGAGATAACCGACAAATGCCATTTATTTGTGAAATAGAAGTTTATAATATAAGAAAATATGAACATCTTAAAAAAGTGAGTGAACGAAAGAATAAACTAAAAAATATCATGTCATAAAAATTAAATAATGAGTAAAAAGAAAAAAATACGAAGATTATCACATCTAATTGAAAAATATAAAGCACATTATATTCGTGAAAAAGATTTAATTCAGTATTTAGATGAAAGAATAGAAACATATTCTTCTTTTCTATGGGTTAAAAAACATAACAAAGAATTTAACGCATTTCAAGAAATTAAAAACATTGTGCTTGATTTAAAAATTGATAAAGATGGATATATTAGAATATATAACGAAAGAGTTAAAAATCACCCAGAATTTGATATAAACTTAAATACAACCAAAGAAACGAGAGATAATAAAGGTGTTTATATAGGAGGTAGTGGGAGTAATAGAAACAAAGTAAGATACCCTAAAAAGAAACGCTCAAAAAAACTATGGGACACATTTTATAGAATGTTTCCTTGGTACGCTGAAAAAGATGGTTATAAAATAAAGAAAAAAAAATAACATATGCCAGATTTACAGATTATGAAAAGTATTATTTTAGCCCCATATATATTGAAAGCAACAGCTTTAATAGGTGTTAAAAGAAAAGTTGGAGGTAACCAATTTAGACATGCTTTTGCTACTCTTGGAATACTAATAGATTATAAATACCATAATAATTCAATATTACTAAAAGCTGCACTATTACACGACTTACTAGAAGAATTGATTGACCAAAAATTAGAAGATATTATTAATCTTGATGATGAGGGTTTAGATGTTATTAAACTAGTCATAGAAGTAACTAGAAAAGACACAGAAACAAAAGAAGAATATTTAGCAAGGTTGAAACACGCATCAAAAAATGCTAAAATACTAAAATGTGCAGATAGAATTAGTAATTTAACTGATTTACACTTAAGTACTCACACATCAGGTAAAATATCTGATTATCTTGACCAAACAGAAAAATATATTATACCATTAGCCAAGGAAGTTAATAAAAATTTCGAAAATGAGTTAAAAGACCTAATTAAAACACGTAGAAAACTTTGTTAAAATGAAATTATTTTTATTTTTTTTTATATACTTTACAATATCATCAATATTCTCAGTCCATATTGATAATATAACTAAATTTAAATCAAATAAAAAATATGCTTATCCTGATACTCATATATTTTTAATAATATTATTTGGACCTTTCTGTTACTTATTTTTAAACACATTAAGAAAATGGAGAAAAATTGGATATTATAAAAATAGATTAGATTATTTAAAAAAAATACACAAAGATTATGTGTTTATTATGTCAGAAGCTGAAGATGAATATTATAACGAAATAAGAAAAATAAATAGAATACTTGCATTAAATAAACTAAATAAAAAAAGATGGAAGCTTTTAAATATATAGTACTTAGTATACTTATGATAATATCACTAAATTCAATAATAATTGATTTTATTGATAAAAAAACAAAATTTAAACCTAAAGATATAGAAAATAATATTTGGGACACAAAATATAGGTTGTTATTTATTTTTTTAGGACCATTCTGTTTTTTGTTTCTAAAACGAATAAGAAGATGGAGAAAAACTTATTATTATAAGAAAAGATTACAAAACATAGAAAATTTAAAAAAGTGGGGGTTATCCCCTTATAGCGATGATTTTTGTAAAGATGAAATAAACCAAATGAATAGATATCTAAAACTTCAAAAACTTAAATAATAACACATTTTAAATGAAACTTTAATTAATGAAGATATGTGTATAGCATACAAAGAAAAATAAATTTAATAATAACTAAAATAAAACATTTATGAATTTTTTAAACAAAGTATTTTATGGTAACACAGTCGCAGACTGGGGTATCTCATTAGGAATTATTGTAGGTGCTCTCATCGCAGCAAAAGTACTATACCTCTTATTTGGTAAAGTAATCAAAAAACTTGCAGCTAAAACTAAAACAAAATTAGATGATATCATGGTTGAAATGCTGGAAAAACCCGTTGTTCAATTAGTTGTTGTGTTTGGAATCTGGTTCTCATTTAATAGATTAGTGTTTACTGATACCGCTACAATGTGGATTGAAGGGATTTATTCAGTCTTATTGATATTTACAATTACTTGGTTCGCTGTCCGATTTATTGATGCATTAATTGTTGAATATGTCGTACCATTAACAGAAAAAACAGACAGTAATATTGATGATAATATTATACCAATTATCAGAAAAGTTATTAAAATATTTTTATGGGCAATCGGAATAACATTCGCATTAAAACATTCTGGTTATGATGTTACAACACTAATAGCAGGATTAGGTATTGGTGGACTAGCAATGGCAATGGCAGCAAAAGATTCAATTGCAAACATTTTTGGTGGTATTACAATTTTTATTGATAAACCATTTAAAATGAATGATATGATCAAAATAAGTGGATTTTCTGGTACTATAACAGATATTGGGATTCGTAGCACAAAACTTAAAACATTTGACAATAGAATAGTTACTATCCCAAATTCTAAATTTACTGATGGTATGGTTGAAAATATTTCATCTGAACCAAGTCGTAAAGTTACACTTAAACTTGGATTAATATATGATACAACAGCACAACAAATAAATGATGCAATGTCAACACTAAGACTAATCGTTAAAGATTTTAATGGATTAGAAGATAATACAGTAATATCATTTAATGAGTTTGGTGATTCTGCATTAGGAATCCTTTTCATATACTATATTAAAAAAGATATGGACATAATGGGACTACAAACCGAAGTTAATATGAAAATAAAAACAGAATTTGAAAATTTAAATATTGAAATGGCATTCCCAACTCAAACTATTTATACAAAAAAAAGTTAAACTTTTTTAGAATTATATTCTATATAAAATAACAAGTATCAGAATAATCATGAAAATGATTATTTTTTAAAAGGAATATTCCCTACAATATTCCTTTTTTTATTCAAAATTTTTTTATATATTTGTATTATATTTAATTTTATACTAAATAAAATGACAGAAAAAAAATTATCAACAGAAGAATATTTAAATCAACAAAAGATCCAACTAAGAGAAAGTTATGAAAAAGAAATCATTCGTCTCAAAAAAGTTATTGAATTTAAAAAAGAAAAAATTGAATTTCTTAGTCAAGATGATATCACATTAGATGATTATGTCCATAAATACAAAGGTAGAGAAATATAATATAAAAAATTAAATCATGAAAATAACAAACATTGAACAAGAAGGTGATTTTTTTATAGTGACATTTTCTCCAAAATATAGAATATGTAAAAAAATATTCCAATTGAAAGAAAAAAAAGTTAAATATAAAAAACTTAGTTATGTTTATTCTAATTATAATTACCTTATAGCATTCAGGAGAGAAGATGGTAAACTCATGGGAGCTATGACTAAAGTAGTTGAAATGTTAAATCGTCACATTAAAAAATTTTAAATTATGAATGATTTCTTTAATACATTAGCAAAATTATTCCAGCCAGAAATAAAAACAAGACAGTGCTTAGATGGTCCACACCCTGATATACTTGGAGAAGATAGTATTAAAATAGGTGATAAATTTTCAGGTTATGCATGTGGAAATTATTTTACCAATCAAACATGTAGAGGATTTACAAGTGATGGATTAATCATGGGAACTACAACATTAGCAGTTTTTGATAAAAAAAACATTATAAAAAAATGAAAAAATCAATTGAACAACTAAAAGTTGACATTGATAATATGTCACATGAACAAATGGCTAAATTGTGGAGATTTGGTGACTCAAGTAACCAATACCTTCAAGGTGACGCTGGTACATACTTCAAAGATAGATTATATAACCATTTTGGTGGGTTTAACCCAACGTTAAGTAAAAAAATAGGGTGGTAAATTAAAAAATTTAAAAATGAACAAAACAGACTATATCAATTCTGAAATAAAAAAAATAGAAGATTTTAAAAAAAGATTAATTAATGGTGAACTTAAAAAAGGTTTATCAGAAAAACAAATTTTGGCTTATGATAAACTTCTACAAAAAATGATTGATTTTGAAGATAAAAAAATTGAGAAATTAAAAAACCTTTCAGATGAAGATTATTTATATATTCAAGAGTCAGAAGAAGCGTTTAAAAAATTTGCTGAAGATAATAACTTAACTGAGGATCAGTTATTAGAATTATCAGATGAAGAATATGATGAATTGTTAAAAACAAAAATAATTAAAAATGAGCAAAAGAATTAAACAAGAATTAACAAAAAACGCAGATGGTACAGAAAATATTAACATCAGTTGTAAAATATGTGGTAACCCAATAATCAAATCAAATGATTATGGTATGTACTGTGAAGATATGTGCGGATTAGAAGATGATAAAGCTGCATATGAAAAAATAAAAAACATGTTTGATATTTTTAAATAAAATAAAAAAATTAAAAAATATAAGTTATGAATGAATTTTATGAGTTTTTAAG